>ENA-OQDC01000002-OQDC01000002.1-human-gut-metagenome-genome-assembly--contig:-NODE-2-length-206634-cov-8.617785_pt1 | contig 206634 bp, 200 predicted proteins | sample MGYA00242770_ERZ504601 | MGnify/ENA primary metagenome ERZ504601 (study PRJEB26092, sample SAMD00036305) | human gut metagenome | host: Homo sapiens | study: EMG produced TPA metagenomics assembly of...
ACAGTCTCCTGACTTGTTGACACGCTGCATTTCCGGATTCTTCCCGCGCATCTATCGATGACTGCTTTTGCAAACTCGCACCCAAGGGTGCTCAAACAGTGCAACGCAGCCATCATTAGCGCAGTCAGAATCTACGGAAATTTGCTGAGTCAAAATGTCAGGAGACTGTTCCTTTTTCTGTGTATAGGAATATGAAGTTAAATTAAGATATTTTCTATATTTATCTGAAGATTTTAAATATATGTATACTATTAATTCCTCTTCTCTCATTTTCCGTATCATCTTTGTGGCGCCACCACACCCCGGCGGAGGTTCACGGCCTTCGGCCGCTGCCCCGAGAGGCCTTCCCGGTTGTGGGGAAGCGGAACTGTCGCAAGAAAATGGTCCTATAAAAAGCTTTGAACTGATAAAGCATGCATCCGATATTCAGGAACCCAGCAAGGCTTTCGAGACTGCGACTGTGCTAGTGGCGGTTGTGGAGCATCTGTCTGAGCGACAGCGAGTTATGCGGAGCAATCGCTAATAAGCGCACGGGAGCAGCCCGAAAATGAAGCGTGTTCCAGAATATCGGATGTATGTCTATATCATAATCCGTCTTTTTCTTCTCGTATCTTCTTCATCAGTTCCGCCAGCTCGCTGTATTTCCCGGTTACGTAACCGTAGTTCTGGGCTTTATGTGGCAACTGGCAGTTCGTGCAGTCTTTTATTCCCGTTTCTGTCATTCGAAAATTCCCGCCACATTTATCGCCCAGTGCATACAGCGGGCAGTAGCAGAACAGACAGTTGAAGTTCTCCGGATCTGCGCCTGCATGACACGGAAAATATTCACATTCCTTATTGCTGAAAAAAGCATAGTGTTTCCCTTCCCAATATGGTTTTTCCATTTACTTTCACCTCATTATATAAAAAAATCCAGTCACGGCACTGCCGAACTGGTCATCTTCAAAACTTATTTCAGAGGATTTGCGATACTGCTCCGGGGTAGACAATGAATCCGTTCAAATATGCGGAGGGAACGAATGCATCCGGAGTAGTACCGCCTGCCATTTAATCATACCCTTTAAGGGGTCGTATGTATGTGGCGGCCACCACGATACATATAGGTATAATTCATACGAACAGGCGAATTCCATAAAAAAATGCCTGCTTCCAACAAGCAGACAACGCTTTGGGTTGCGGATACCCTAAGTTGGTTGTTACACTTTACACGGAAGTTTAACCTCGCCATACAAAGCAGGTTTCCTGACTTCAGGATCATCACTTCTTTTCCCCTTCTCATACTATCGTACAATGGGATATCGAAAAGTCGCTCCTCTGTTACAGTGACCGGATCGCTCAGGATTCTCACCTGATTCCCTCTTCTGACTGCTACGCGGATTACAGTCAGCACTTCATATGTTCAATATGGAATTATACTGACATCATAATAGCACGATGTCAGTATGCTGTCAATAACCCACATAACATTTTGTCAAATTTTTATCATTTTATTTACATACCGCATTTCTTTCCAACACGCAGTAACTTCATCTGTTTCAAGAATGCCTCTGCATTCTTGCTGCGAGATGCGCGTCATGCAATGCATGACATACTTCTTCTGTGCATCTCTGCAATCCTGCCGGAGGCTATATCAGATGGGGGATTGACTCTCACCACTGATACTGATTTGTTGCTCGCCACCTACAGAGGTGGGAGTCATCTCACATCTATATAACTCCTCCCTTGCATTTTCCCAACACCTCACCTATACTGAATACAGTCTGATAAAGCAGTAAATACAGCTTTTCGATAATACAGCCCATCGCCAGACAATAAATTGCACTCTATTTTTCAGGAGGGTCCTTATGATACAGGATATTGCACCACATACTTATCACAATGAATACAGACCGGTTGCTCCGGATGGCAGCAGTTTTGTGCTCGCTTATGAAAACGGAAAGAGTTTCTTTCATAAAAATGATACAGACAATTCTATAACGCTTCCCCGTTTCCGCGAACTGGAAGGAAACGTAAGCGACCTGTACAAAAATTATATCTATCTTTTCTCGATAGATGACGAACGTTTTTATCTGATTCCGGGACTGGATACTTCCCTGCTGCCAGGCTATGAATTCCACGAAAACAGAGAGCTTCGTTATGTACAGCCACAGTATCTTGCTTTTGCTTCGATTACCGGATATCAGCTCTGGTTCTGGTACAGAAACCGCCGTTTCTGCGGATGCTGCGGGTTCCCAATGAAACACGATACAAAAGAACGTATGATGTACTGCCCTTCCTGTGGCCGTCAGGAATATCCGGTACTTATGCCGGCTGTGATCGTCGGTATTACTAACGGAGATAAGATCATCTGCTCCAAATATGAGGGCAGAAGCTTTAAGCAATATGCCCTGATCGCCGGTTTCGCGGAAATTGGTGAAACAATTGAAGAAACCGTTCATCGCGAAGTCATGGAAGAAGTCGGTCTGAAAGTGAAAAATCTCCGTTATTATAAGAGTCAGCCATGGTCCTTCTCCGGTACATTACTTTTTGGATTTTTCTGCGATGTAGACGGGGACGATACTCTCACGGTGGATCATGAAGAGCTTTCTGTAGCACAGTGGTTTGACCGTGACAAAATTATCTGTCAGGACACCGGCAGCAGCCTTACCAATGAAATGATGATGGTCTTCGCCGCCGGGTAAAGAGCCAAAGTGAATTTTTTTTCTCCATGTTTCCAATTGATTTTAAGTCAATTTTTTTCGAATATTCAGATTGACATTTTCTCTCCAATATTTTATCATCTATATAAAAGAAATGGGTTTTGTATCGTGTACAGCCTTACGGCTCAAGCGAGTTGCTCGTTTCTTTTTTTATGTCTATGATATCATACAAATACATTCTATTATCTTCCGAATATCTTACTATAAGTGATGCATGAAAAATATTATATCTTTCTATCTCATCGTCTTTATACACAGGAAGTGCAAACCTCGAATTATAGCGATACCAACCATACCTCGCATTTCTCCAATGCTTGCTCTCTTTATTTTCTCTATAATATTTACCCAAAGCTATTTCTATCATTTCAGGAATTCCCTGTGTTGCATTTGCTTTCGCCTTGGCATTTGTTCCCTTAAGACTATGTGTATATTTCGAACCACTATATTCATTTGGTAAATCAGCTCCAATATATATAACATCTCCAGTAGAAGCCACCATATAAAAATCCCCAACATATTCTTTCAAGTATGCACGTACTTCCCTCCAATTGATGGAGCGTTTTCCCTTAAATCTAATATCATTGATCACCACAATATTATTTCCATCAATATCCTGAATGATCGAAACATTTCGCTGCCGTTTTCTAGACTGACAGGCATTGTTGATTTGTTTACAAACTTCAAGAAGTTCAATATAGCTGATTATTCTCCTCTTGCTCTCTGCATCTGATTGACGAAACAATTCAATCATATAATTTTCATTTGTCAAGCAATCAATCTGGGCTGCCGGTTCCACAGTTTCTTCATCACAAAGCAAATCCACAAGTGACATATCAAGCGCTCTACATATAGACACTATTTTATCCGCTTGTGGATTAATTTTTTTCTTTCGCCAATCGCTAATCGTACTGGTTGCAATTCCTGTTCTTCTAGACAGTTCCATTTGACTCATATGTAACTCATCAAGTCTGTCAAAAATCTTTTCATATATCTTCATGCCATAACACCCTTCTATTGATTATTTCCGACTTTTCGGATATTGTATCATGATTAATTATAGATATCAACCTTTATCTACATTCCACCGATATTTCCAGGAAACTCCTTTATAATACATTTTTTGTTATTTATATATATTTTCAAAAAAATAAGCATCCGCCCAGACGTTTTTTTGTATGTTATACTTCAAAAAGCTGCCATTGCATTCCTGTCAATCCGGCTGATCATGGACAATACGTTGCCGATAACATCCTGACCGACTGGCTGTCGTATATCCCCGCAATACCATGGATTCGCTTGAACTTGACCGTTCAAAAGGCTCTCTGCTTCCACATACTGTAGTTTCTGCGAAACAAAATGTGTATTTCTTTTCACCGGTTCATTTCCGTGAATGTGAGATTGGGTATCTTGTTCTGGAAAACTGCGATTACCTGCTGGATCATCAGTTTCTTTTTGAGACGCTCAACACCTTCCGTACATCTATAGAAGCGCTCTATGGAAAACTGATCCTTCGAAAGAAAAACAAACAGCTTTCTCAGCTTTATATCCACGATTCCCTTACCGGACTCTACAACCGTATGGCTTATGAAAAGCTTGCCCTTCCGCTCTTTCAACAATATATGCAGAAAGGCAGACCTGTCGGAATCCTGTTCGCAGATGCAGATCATCTGAAATATATCAATGATAATTTCGGACATGACATGGGAAATCTGGCAATTCGGAGTATTGCCTCCGTAATTCAGCAGCAATGCCCTGTCGGTTCCATTTCCATGCGTTATGGTGGAGACGAATTCGTCTGTGTGATTCCTGATTACAGCCAGTCAAAGATACAACAGCTCAAAGAATCTATCCTGGCTTCCCTTGAAGAGTTCTCCTCCACCAGCCGTACAGTTTTTCCTCTCGAAGCAAGTATCGGCTTTGTCGTTGCGGATGATCCTGTCTTCTCACTTAACGACTACATCAATCTTGCTGATGAAAAAATGTACGCCGAGAAAAAAGAGCGCAAAGCAACCCGCCAATAACTTACAGGAGTTTTTATTATGACACCATATATCACCAGAGTCCTCGCACAACAGATTGTAAATACGGCCAAAGATCTCTGCGGCCAGAATGTTAATTTCATCGACTGCTCGGGAACGATTTTTGCCAACACCGCCGAATCCCGCATCGGAATGTTCCATGAAATCGGACAGCAGGCAGCAACTATGCAGAGGCAGCCGGACTGGATCTGGAACTGATCCTGGCTTCTGTCAATTCACGCAATAAAAAAGCCTTCCTGGAGAAAACTCTGGATAAGCTTTCTTCGGAAGACCTTGAATTGCTTCGTATTTATTTTTCCTGCGATATGTCCCTCAAAAAAAACTGCGAAGAAACATTTCTGCATAAGAATACCATTCAGTACAGGCTGAACCAGATTCATAAAAAAAGCGGATACAACCCGAGAGAATTTCAGGATGCTGTGCGATTATATCTGGCATTAAAAATGTAAGGTCATAGATTTGCAGAAGACAAATTCTAATACTAAAAACTCCGGTCACAAATTTCTTCATGACCGGAGTTTTTTATTTTTACAGAGTTTCTATTTTCACTCTTACATCTGTATTTATTTCTTTTTTGAGATCATATACTGTATTCGTAATCACCGCTTCACCATTGTTTACAAAAACACTGATCTGGTTCGGGTTCACATATGCCTCAATCTCGAACCCGTCTTTCAGCTCCGGTGTCTCAAATTTCACTCTGTGATTCGGGAACTTTTCAAAAAGGGCACTTCTGTCGGTACAGATTTTATTCCCTTCTCTGGAAATCACATATCCACCGACATTTACTTTATCCCCATCCTCCAAAGAAAAGCGCAGACGATATCCACTTTCATCTGCCTCGGATGGTTCAGAGATTTCCTTTGTATATACTGCCTGTACATTCGGATGAACGCGGAAATAAATGTGATCTTTCTGCACTTCCACAACACGCGGAATACACATCATTCCCTGCCATTTCCCATCCACCGGTTCCGGCATACGGAGCCATGCTGTCAGGATTCTTCTGCCACTCTCATCCAGAGTGCTCTGTGGTGCATAAAGGTCTGTTCCATAATCAAGGAACTGGTATTTTTCCGGCAGTTTCATATCACAGGTTTCTTTATCAAATGTTACCTGCATGCATACTGTCTGTGCATCGTCTGCCTTACCATCTTTAAACAACTGCATCGGTGAAAAGATCACTACCTGGCTGTTATCCACTTCAAAATAATCCGGGCATTCCCACATCCAGCCAAAGTTTTCTCTGGTTACAGAATTTTCAAATTTCCATTCTTCTCCATCTGTACTTGTGAAGAACAAAAGTTTTCCCTGTTTATCATTGATGGTACTTCCAAGCACCATGTACCATATGTCCCCGTCTTTCCAGACTTTTGGATCTCTTGTATGGCGTGCATCTCCGATATCTGCATCGTGAATAACCGGAATCACGGTCTTTTTGTCTTTGATGTTGTCAAAATGAATACCATCCTCAGAAGTGATCATGAGCTGTGCAGATACAAAATGTTCATCCACACATAAATTGATATCCTCCGGATTTTCTGTAAGATAATTCACACCTGTATAATACAGCTGCATTTTTCCGTCTTCTTCAATCGCACTTCCGGAAAAAACATCCGCTCCGATCATCCGTTTTGCTCGGAAACAGCGCAATTCCCTGTTCTTCCCAGTTCACCAGATCTTTGCTGACAACATGTCCCCAGTGCATCCGTCCCCAGCGCGGCCCATACGGGAAGCACTGGTAAAACAGATGGTACATGCCTTTGTAATATATAAAGCCATTCGGGTCATTCATCCAGTAGTCTTTCGGTTTTACATATATTTTCTGCATATTCTGCTCACTTTCTTATTTTTCTATGAATGGATTAATTACTTCCATCGCTTTTTCTGCTTCTGCACCTTCTGCATGAATTCTCAGATCTACCGCTTTTGACAGATCCACACTGAAAATTCCCATGATTGATTTCGCGTCAATCACATATCTTCCGGAAACAATATCCACATCACAGTCCAGACGTGTCACAGCATTGACAAAATCTTTTACTCTTTCTATTGTTCCTAAAAAAATCTTTACTTCTCTCATTATCAACGTCACTCCTATAAATAATTCATCTCAGTTTCTTTATCAAAGAAATGAATCTTGGATGGCATAAATACAAATTCAATTTCATCTCCAACCTGGCTGATCTCATATTTAGAAACTCGTGCAACTGCCTGGCAGCCTCCGAACTGGAAGTACAGGTTATTCTCATTTCCCATGACTTCTGTATCTGTGATCACAGCTTTCATTTTATTTTCTTTATAAAGTTCCAGGTTCTGCGCATCCATTTTAAGATCCTCTCCACGGATACCAAGTGTCATCTCGCCTTCTTTACCATTCAGTTTCTTAAGAATAGCTTCCGGAAGCATCAGTTTATTTCCGTCTTCAAATGTTACTTCGTTTCCTTTTAAGGTAACATCAAAGAAGTTCATCTGAGGAGATCCTATAAATCCTGCAACAAATTTGTTTACCGGATGATCATATAATTCCATTGGTTTTCCAACCTGCTGGATCACACCCTCTTTCATGATAACGATACGATCAGCCATAGTCATGGCTTCAACCTGGTCGTGCGTAACATAGATCGTCGTTGCACCCATTTCACGATGCAGCTTGCTGATCTCTGTTCTCATGCTGACACGAAGTTTTGCATCCAGATTGGACAGTGGCTCATCCATCAGAAATACCTTCTGATTTTTTACGATTGCACGCCCCAGTGCCACTCGCTGTCTCTGACCTCCAGAAAGATTCTTCGGTTTTCTGTAACGGAATTCCTGCAGTCCCAGGATATCAATTGCCCAGTCTACTTTTTTCTTGATTTGGTCTGCTGGCATCTTCATGTTCTTCAGCCCGTATCCGATATTTTTTTCTACGGTCATATGAGGATACAGGGCATAGTTCTGGAATACCATCGCAATACCACGGTCTCTCGGTGCTGTCTCGTTCACTCTTTTGCCGTCAATATACAGATCTCCTTCTGTAATCTCTTCGAATCCGGCAATCATACGAAGTGTTGTGGATTTTCCACATCCAGACGGTCCTACAAATGCGATAAATTCTTTTTCTTCTATATTAAGATTAAAATCATCTACAGATTTGTGTTCTGCTCCTGCATATTTTTTTCCGATATGTTTAAATTCTATAAAACTCATAATTCATTAACCCTCCTTGGAACCAGTTGATGTTACACCTTCTACAATCTGTTTGGAGAACAGTGCATAAATAATAATAACAGGGATTGTGATCAGTGTGATTACTGCAAGTGTCTGTCCCATTGTTGTATTGTCATTGGATGTTATGGAGTTCAGACCAATCTGCGCGGTCAGAAGATCACTGGATGTAAATACAAGTGACGGCCAGAGATAGTCATTCCATACTCCAAGGAATGTAAACACACTGACAGTTGCAACGACTGTCTTTGACATTGGCAATACCATGGTAAAGAAATATTTTACCGGACTGCAGAAGTCAAGCTGTGCCGCCTCATAAACATCATCCGGCAAACTTACGAAAACCTGTCGGAACAGAAAGATATTAAATGGATTCACGATCATTGGAAGTACATATCCAATCACGGTATTCAGTAGTCCTGCTTTTGCAATGATCAGAAAGTGTATCGTGATAACAGTTTCTGTCGGTACGATCAGAAGCATCATGATGATCAAAAGCCACTGGTCACGGAATGGAAAGTTGATCTTTGCAAGTGCATAGCCTGCAAGTCCGTTTACAATAACCCCAAGTACGATCAGCAGTGCCGCATATCCCAGAGTATTAAGCATGTAACGAAGGAAATTGGTATCTGTCAGAATCGTAATATAGTTTTCAAAATAATTTCCATTTAAAGCAGGAGGAATAAATGCTGCTATGGAATTCATATCTGCTGTGATCGCTGCATCTGGTTTAAAGGAGTTTGCAAGCATCCAGATCACCGGAAACAGGAAGAATATGGAAAGTACCAGCAAAATAACTGCCAGTATCCAGTTAATTGTTTTTTGCTTTTTTGTTAACATGTTTTTTCTCCTCCTTTCCTTTGGTCAGTACATTCTGTATAATTGTCAGTATGACAACAAATATAGTGAAGACAATTGCCATTGTTGATGCAAGTCCCATCTCCCAGTTCATTGTACCGGTTTCATAAATATCATATACAAGTGTGTATGTTGAGTGATCCGGTCCTCCACCTGTCATGACCATCGGCTGTACCAGCATACGGAACGCACCGATTGTAACCGTGATAAATACAAACACACAAAGTGGTTTCAATTCTGGAAGTGTGATATCTTTAAATTTCTGCCATGCGCTTGCATGATCCATCTCAGCTGCTTCATAAAGCGCCGGGTTAATGTTCTGGAGTCCACCAAGGAAAATGATCATCTGATATCCGACACCCTGCCATACACTCATAACTGCGATGGATGGAAGTGCCTGTTTCGCACTGTGAATAAATGGCTGTGCACTGATTCCCAGATGAGCAAGCAGTGTATTCAGGATTCCTTCCGGACTGTAGATATCCATCCAGAGTGTGGATACAACCGCCAGCGACATAACAACCGGAATAAAAAATGCCACTTTGAAGTATTTCTTACAATGTGTGACTTTGTTTATCGCAAGTGCCAGAACAAGTGCTCCGATGCACTGACACGGTACGATAATAAGTACAAATTTTACCGTGTTAAAAAATGATTTTACAAATAATTCGTCTTTAAAAATGTTTATATAGTTTTCCAGGCCTACAAAGTGTGTCATATCCGGATTCAGTGCAAAGTAATCGGTAAAACTGAACACCAGTGTCAGCACCATCGGCAGAAATAAAAACAACGTAAGAAGTACCAGTGCCGGGCCAAAGAAAGCCATTCCTAAAATTGATTCTTTTTTCTTCATTATTCTCTCGTATAACGTTCCAGTTTCGCGTTAATCCTTTCTACAGATTTATCCAGTTCTGCCTGCGCATCTTTACCGCCCAGTCCAACACTTTCAAGTGCCTGCTGGAAAGATGTACTTACCTGTGGATATACAGGAGTCTTTGGTCTTGGGTGTCCATATTTACTCAGCTGCTCGTACAGTGCTTTGTAATTTTCGTCTGTCTGGAATACATCGATCTGTTCAAATGCTTTATATGTAGACGGAAGTGATTTTGCTTCATTCCAGATCCTTACACCACTTTCCACACCACTCATCCATTTGACCAGCTCTGTTGCACCTTCAATATTGTCTGTTTCTGAAGATGCTGCAAATGCCCAAGAGCCTGTCGGTGTATATCTTTCACCATCCCAGTCATCACCAACTACATAAGGTGCAACGCCAAGATTCACATCCGGATAGTTCTCGTAGATTGTGTTGACTTCCCACGCACCGTCAAATTTGAAGGCTGCTCTTCCACTTTCAAACAGATTCTCGATCGGAGCTTCGGACATGTATTTGTTCTCTACGATCTGGTGGAAATAATTCATAACTTCAACATTCTTTTCTGAATTGAAATATCCGTCCACTGTCAGTCCGTCTTCGCTTACCAGGTCTCCACCATTTGCCCAGATAAATGGGGCATAATAATAAATACTTGATTCACCTACCGGGAATGTCATGTCGATCGGGTAGCCTTTCTTCTCATCCATCAATGGCTTCAGTTTTTTCAGAATATCCATAAATTCAGTCTGTGTCCATGGATGATCGGCATCTGGTACCTCAATTCCGGCTTCCTCAAGAATATCTTTATTGTAATAAAGACCTACACTGGATTCCATTACTCCAAGTGCATACAGCTTATCATCATAAGTTCCCTGTTCAAGAATAGATTCGAGATATTCACCTCTCTCATCTTCTGTCAGATCTGCTAACGGCTGTATGATGCCGTTCTCTGCATATGCTGCTACATTAGGTCCGTCCAGAGTAAGAACATCCGGAAGGCCACCTGAGAGCACTGATGAATTTACCTTATCTGAATAGCCACCACCACTGTCGTTTCTAGGAATAAATTCAATATCTGCAAAATATTTACCATTATATTTCTCATTAAAGCTGTCTACAGATTCCCTGTAAACCTGTCCTTCCGGAGTATCTTCAATACTATGCACCCAGATTGAAAGATATTGTTCTCCTTCATCATAGCCTGCCACATCGCCAGGCTTTACTTCTTTTTTCTGACATCCTGTCAGGCTGACTGCCATAGCCAGGCCGGCAAGAAGAATCAGTTTTGCTTTTTTCATGTTCTCCTCCTTTTCCATCTTTCCGTTCTTCGTGACCGGTAAAGTAACCGGTTACTTTATGCATTGATAATAGCATATACTCATTTTTACGTCAAGTATTCTCTTACATTTCATTGATTTTTACAATTTTAATATATAAGTTTTGTAAAATCTGTACAGAACCGGTTACTTTACCAATTCTGTTACTGGTTAACCTTGTTCTGACTCTCTTTTTCTGTTATACTAAAATTACAATTATTACTGAGTTTTACTGAAAGGAAACTACCATGGGCAAAAAAAATTATAACCTTCAATGACATTGCCAAATATACTGGTTTCTCAAAAACCACTGTTTCCAGATATTTCAACAATCCTGATTCCCTCACATTGAAGAATCAGCAGATTATCTCGGATGCACTTGATAAACTAAACTATCAGGAGAATAAAGTTGCCAGGATCCTGGCAAACGGGAAAACCGAATTTATCGGTGTTATCATTCCAAACCTTTATTTACATTACTATTCTGAAATGCTAAACCAGATACTGAAAACTTATGATACCTATGGCTACAAATTTCTTGTTTTTACCGGTGATGATCATAAATCAACTGAACGCGAGTATATTCAGGAACTTCTTTCTTATAAAATAGAAGGAATGGTTATTTTAAGCCATACCATTCCTTCCAGAGAGCTCGCCTCCTACAATCTCCCAATTGTAACGATCGAGCGTGAAGATCAGTTTGTGAGCAGTGTCAATACGGATAACTATATGGGTGCGGTGCAGGCAACCAGTCTCCTTGCAAAGACCGGAGCAGATATTCTAATCCACATCAATGTTGAATTATCTCCACAGATTCCATCCTATGGCCGTATAAAAGGCTTTTCTGATATCTGCGAGGAATATCAGATTCCACATGAACTGATTCTCACAGATACCGGCCACAGTTATGAAGAAAGTTCTCTGATTCTCAAAGATTTGCTGGAAACAATTGATTCTAAATATCAAGGCAAAACAAAGGGAATTTTTCTTCCAAACGATACATTTGCCAACATCATGCTCAATCATGTGATTCAAAAGTATGGACAGCTTCCAGATGACTACAAGATCATTGGTTTTGATGATTCTCCAGTTTCCAGAGAAGCTATTGTTCCGATCAGTACTGTCGGACAGCAGATTGACAAGATTGCCGCATCTGCCATGAAAATCCTGCATGAACAGATTACAGAAAGACACAAAAGAAAACCGGCTCTGTCTTCTGAACCGGTTCACAAGATCATTCCTCCAATTCTGATCAATCGAAAAACAACCGAACCTTCTCATTGAAATCTGATACTTTTTATAAATAACAAAAACGCTGCAAAAAATGAATTTTAATTCACTTAATGCAGCGTTTTGTTTGCCAAACAGACGGGCGCCGGGCAGTTCCCGTCATCATGCTTTTCGGAAACGACTTAAGAATTCTTTTGTCATCTCATTCTGCGGATCTTCAAAGATCTGCTGTGAAGTTCCCTCTTCTACAATAACTCCATTACCCATAAAGATTACATGCTTTGCCACATCCCGGGCAAATGCCATCTCATGTGTGACAATGATCATTGTCAGTCCGTCTTTGGCAAGCGTTCGCATAACCTCAAGGACTTCTCCGACCATCTGCGGATCCAGGGCTGAAGTAGGCTCATCAAAGAGCAGGATCTCCGGTTCCATGGCAAGCGCTCTGGCAATTGCTACCCTCTGCTTCTGACCTCCAGAAAGCTGCTTCGGCTTTGCATTGATATATGGAGCCATACCAACCTTCTCAAGATACATCATTGCGTTTTTATGGGCTTCTTCCTTGCTCTTTTTCAGGACTTTCTCCTGCCCCACCGTGCAGTTTTTAAGAACTGTCATGTTATTGAACAGGTTAAAGTTCTGAAACACCATACCAACCTTTGAACGATATTCCGGCACATTCACATGCTTATCCATGATGTTCGTTCCATGGTATCTTATCTCTCCTGAGGAAGGTGTTTCCAGAAGATTCATGCAACGCAGCAGCGTGGATTTACCGGAACCGGAAGGGCCAATGATACAGGTAACATCCTTCGGCTTCACTGAGAAATCGATATCTTTCAGAATCTCATTATTTCCAAAAGATTTTCCCAGATGCTGTACTTTCAGAATTGTCTCACTCATTCTCTGCTGTCCTTCCTTTCTTTATAAGAGTACATTCCGCTGGTATGTGTCAGAGTATCAGCGGTTGCAAGATCATAATTATCCGGTCCGTCCATCTTGTGTTCGATCACACGCAGGATTCTGGAACAGGTAAATGTCATGATAAAATAGATAACCATTGCAATTGTGAAGGACTCAAAATATGTATACAGTGCTCCTGCAACACCTTTAGTCGTGTAAAAGAGCTCTACTGTACCAATGATTGAAAGTACACAGGTATCTTTGATATTGATGATCAGGTTATTTCCGATCTGCGGCATGATATTTCGCAGGGCCTGCGGAAGTATTACATTTATCATCGTCTGAACATGTGTCATGCCGATTGCCTTGGCGCCTTCTGTCTGTCCGGGATCGATGGAAAGAATACCACCTCGAACTGTCTCTGCCATGTATGCCCCTGTGTTGATCGATACAATAAAGATTGCTGCAAACCACATAGACATATTGATGTTAAATAGATAGGCACTTCCGAAATAAATAAACATTGCCTGGGCCATCATTGGAGTCCCACGAAAGAACTCCACATAGCAGGCCATAATAAATTTGACAACTTTGATAATTACTTTTTTGGCTGTTGAATCATTTTTGTCCACCGGGATCGTCTGCACGATACCAACCAGAAAACCAATGATACATCCAAAAAGTGTTCCTACCAGCGCCAGCCACATGCTGACACCGGCTCCCTTCAGGAAAGAAGGACCATATTGCTGAAGAAGATATATAATTCTTCCTCCAAAACTCTCAGGCAGCATTTCGCTCCTCCTTTATGATTCTGAAAGTGGCTGTACGGAAATAGCCTCATCCATCATTTTATTATAATCATCTTCGGTCATATCTTTAAGCACGCCATTGATCGCATCCTTAAGTTCATCGTTGCCCTTCTGTACTGAAATACCAATATTGATATCTTCATCAGATACTTCAAATGCTCCGTCTGTTCCACTGAAGTCCAGCAGTTTGAAATCCGGATATGCTACGCATGCAGCCTTTCCTGTAGGCATGTCAGTGACAACTGCATCACATTTGCCGGATTCAAGAGCAACCAGCATTGCCGGTGCACTTTCCTGTGCCGGAAGGATATCAGCATCTGGAATCTGAGGCAGGCAGGAATCATACCAGATCGTATTCTGCTGTGATGTCACTGTAGCTCCTTTAAGGTCTTCTACGCTTGCTGCGTCCTTGTAATCTCCATCATTCTTAACCAAAGTAATGATGGATGCATAATAATATGGATCTGTGAAATCAACCATCTGCTGACGTTCTTTTGTAATAGACTGTCCTGCAATAACACAGTCAACCTGACCGGACTGTACTGCCGGTACAAGAGAATCCCAGTCAAGCTTTACGATTTCAAGATCATAGCCTAATTCATCTGCAATTTTCTTTGCCATCATAACATCATATCCATATGCGTAATCGGAGCTTCCTGAAATCTGCACTGCACCGTTGGAATCATCCGGCTGTGTCCAGTTATAAGGTGCATATCCGCATTCCATCGCAACTTTCAGAGTTTTCTTATCATCCGCACTGACGCTCTGAACGCCTGCAATGCCACAGGTCATAGATGCTGCTACAGCAGCCACTGTCAACATTCTCCACATTTTACTCTTTCTCATTTTCGTTTCCTCCTGAAATGTATATATTTTTTTCATCCATAACAAAAAAGAGCGCACGGAAGTATGAAGTGCTCCGTTGCGCTTTAAGTCATATTAATACTTTTTCTTTAAAAGTCAAGAAAAAAAATGCAGCTCCCGAAGGAACTGCCCTGAAATCATATTTATGAAGGTCTTCTTACAGACAGGATTGTTCTGTAAGCAGCGTTGTTGCTGATCTTAATACCATCTCTGGAGTTGGATGCATGTACGATCTGTCCGTTACCCATGTAGATTGCAACATGTCCGCCATAGCAGATCAAATCTCCTGGCTGTGCATCTGCATAAGAAACTTCTGTTCCCCAGTTCTGCTGCTCATAAGATGTTCTCGGAAGGCTGTAGCCAAACTGAGCATATACACTCTGTGTAAATCCAGAGCAGTCAGCTCCACCTGTAAGACTTGTGCCACCCCATACATATGGGTTTCCAACAAACTGTGTAGCATAATCTACGATTGAAGATCCTGAACCACTGGATGAAGAACTGCTGGAGCTTGAAGAGCTGGATGAAGTATCTACTGTATCCGGATCAACTGTGTTGTCACTGTCAATCACATTTCCATATTCATCATATTCTACATCACTGCTTCCACTGTCTTCTGTAGTTGTTTCTGTTGTAGTCTGGCTCGGATCAACCTCGTTTCCATCTTCGTCATATACAGTATCTCCGTTTTCTGCTGCTTCTGAAGCATCAACTTCGTTACCGTCTTCATCATATACTGTCTGATCTTCCTGTTCCTGCTGTGCAGCTTCTTCCTCGGCTGCTGCAGCAGCTGCAGCTGCCGCTTCAGCTTCTGCCTGACGTCTTGCCTCTTCTTCGGCTGCAATACGTTCTGCTTCAAGCTGCTCAATCTCTGCCTGCTGTTCCTGAATCAGGTTTGCATATTCATTTGCCATTTCCTGTGCATATGCAATTTCATTATCACAATCTGCAGAATTTGCTTTCTTTGTATCAATCTGATTCTGAAGATCTACAGACTGTGCTTCATATTCCTGTTTCATACCTTCCAGTTCAGCTTTTTCCTGCTGATACTGATTTCCAAGGTTTGTTACCTGTGTAATTGTGTTTGCATATTTTTCAAGGCTCTGTCTGTCATAATCATACATTTTCTGAGTATACTCAGCTTTTGTAAGAAGATCAGAAAGATTATCTGCACTCATCATCATCTGGAACCAGGCTTCATTTCCACCTTTTTCGTACAGATACTGGATACGCTGTTTCATTGCTGCGTACTGTTTGTCTTTGGCATTCTGTGCCTTCTGCAGATCAGCCTGTGTCTGCTGAATGTCTGCTTCTTTATTACTGATATCCCCTTCGAGAGTCTGAATGGAAACCATGACATTCACAAGATTTGCGTCCAAGGAGTTGATTTCATCCTGTAACTGCTGCTTAGCGGAGTAGAGCTGATCAATCTGAGCATATGTAGCATCAAGCTGTGCGCTTGTAGCTGCCTGTTCCTCTCTCAGTTCGTCTTCTCTTGACGCGCTTACACTGACAACCTGAGTTGCTGTCATCATTAATGCTAACGTCAGGCAAACAATTCTTTTTTTCATGTTTCTCACCTCATAATCATTTTAACTCTATTTTGTAACAATTGTGAAATATCTTTCTTAAGTTCTTATACATATTAACACAAGGTTCTTTTGATTGCAAGAGTAAATCGATAAAAAGTTTAATATTTTGTAACATTTATTAAAAACTCCGCAAAAGAAAGGAGAAGTTCCCGTGTCTGGAAACTTCTCCGTAACATTTCATTCTTATTTAAAATCCAAACAATTCCTGAAGAATTACATCTGCAGTCTTGTTCTTAAAGTTATCCGGATCAGAAAGAGTGGAGCTGTACCATCTCATATAATTTCCTCTTCGGATGTAGTTACCGCAGGATGGACGATAGGTATACTTCTTAAATCCTGCATATCTGGACATGTATTTATTTGCAAGAGCTACTGCCTGACTGTCATAATCACCATCCGGTGTACAGGTTCCTGCAATCTGGCATCCTGCATTCGGAGTGGAATGAACGATCACGGCACTCTTATCGGAACACTGTCCAAGAACGATCCATGTATGACCGTCATCATATCCGATATCACCAGGATATACTTTCCATCCTGTTTTGGACAGATAGTTCTGGTTCACATAAGTTCCCCATTTTAATGTATTCTTATAATAACTGCCGATTTCTCCTGATACAACCGTATAACTATTTCCATTTCTCATAACCTGCTGTGCTGCCCATCCTACAAATCCGGAACAGTCAAGTCCTTTTGCTCTGTTTGCAGTACTCAGATCACGATAATTATTATAGTTATAACTACTTGTCTGGCTGAGATAAAAGCTCTGCCAGGTCGGGCTGACACCGATCCTTGTGGAATCATACCAACCGCCGCCCCAGATATACAATGCCTGTCCAACCGGTTTCAATGCCCCGGCAAGATAATTCTTGAGCGTTTTGATCCCGGTCTGCTCAACCGGTTTCGGATCATTTGCAAAATAGGTATTGCTTGTCGTACTGCTGTCATTTGCAGATGAATAGGTCATAATACCTGTTGAGCTGAATGTATAGGTCACACCATCAATCGACTTGGTACCTGTAACCATCTTGAAACTACTCTTGTCAAAGTAATATTTATTTCCACTGATCGTTACCCAGCCGCCCGCTGCGATTCCCGTACTTGGATCAAAATAATATGTAGCGCTGCCAACCTTTGTAAGTCCCTTGGCCATAACACCGTTGCTGCCAAAGTATCTTAATTCTCCTTTGGCAGATTTTGTCCAGCCGGTAACCATTCTTTTGTATTTGGCATTGAAATATCTCGTCTCATTTCCAGTATTCACATAACCGCTGGCTGCAATTCCTGTACTTGGATTGAAATAATAATAATATTTGCCGATTTTTTTCAGTCCCATATACATCTTACCATTGCTGGCAAAATACCACTTCTGCCCCTTTGCATTTTTCAGCCAGCCTTTTGCCATCGTATAATTCGAGGGCTGGAAATAACGGACAACTGCGCCATTGGCAGATCTTACAAATCCACTCTTCGTGTAACCGGTCTTGATATCGAAGTAATAATATTTACCGCCGATCTTTTTCATTCCGGTATACATAACACCATTTTTTTTATTAAAATAGCGTTTTGGTCCTCTGGAACTTCTCTGCCAGCCTTTCAGCAAGACACCTGTCCTTGTATTAAGGAAGTATTTCTTTCCATTTAAGGTAAGCCATCCCTTAACTTTCTTTCCGTTTTTATAATAGTATGTTTTTCCTTTTACGGTTCGAAAACCAGTTGTAGCAGCCTGCGCATCTACAGTGGACGCCTGAAACGCAAAGCCTGCAGCAAAAAGCATTACTCCTAAAAATATGGCTGCGATCCATGACTTTTTGCACACCTTTCCCATACGGTCAACCTCTTTCTACGAGTATAAATATTCGTATTTTTTACAATCTTGTTACAATATTATGTAGGTATTATATATCATGTTTGTAACAACGTCAATAAAAAAGTAAAAACCTGCCAGTATATTCCCCTCCTGGAGCGCAAAAAGGACCGGGTCAAAAACCCGATCCTTATTTTTTACAATTTCATTTCATATATTACAGAAGATGTTTTCTCAGTTCAGCGCCATCCAGTGCACTTAAATATGCCGGTGCAACATCAAATACTGTTTTGCATCCTTTCTGTCCTTCCTGGCTCATGCGATATGCAGCTCTCGCATATGCAACGATTACGGAAGATGTAAATTCCGGATTGGAATCCAGCTTCAGGCTGTATTCGATCACATGACTGTTCTCATCGTTCCAGCCGGTTTTGCCTGTACGGATCACAAATCCACCATGCGGAATTCCACTGTGATCACGTTTCAGTTCTTCTTCAGAAATGAAATGTACTGTTGTATCATATTCATCAAAATAATTCGGCATTGTCTTAATCTCATTTTCAATGCGTGCAAGATCAGCACCTTCCTCAGCTACTACGAAGCATTCTCTTGTATGCTTCTGTCTTGTAGTCAGTTCCGGATTTTCTCCGTTTCTGACTGCTTCCAGTGCAGCTTCTACAGGAATTGTGTACTGTTTTCCATCTTTTACTCCATCAATTCTACGGATTGCATCGGAATGTCCCTGGCTTACACCCTTGCCCCAGAATGTATAATCCTTTCCATTTGTAAGGATTGCGTTTGCATACATTCTGTTCAGGGAGAACATTCCCGGATCCCAGCCAACAGAAATGATTCCTACATGATTGCTTTCAGATGCTGCCTTGTCAACATTTGCGAAATGTTCCGGTACTCTGGCATGTGTATCAAAACTGTCTACCACATTGAACCACTGTGCATATTTCGGTGTCTGAACCGGCAGATCTGTTGCACTTCCACCGCAGAGAATCATAACATCAATTTTATCTTTCATCTTTTCTGCTTCATCTACATGGTAAACAGATGCTGAATCTGTAAGAATTTTTACAGTTGCAGGATCACGACGTGTAAATACTGCAACCAGTTCCATGTCCGGATTATGTTTAATTGCGCATTCTACGCCTCTTCCAAGATTACCATATCCTAAAATACCAATACGAATACTCATTGTGATTTCCTCCTGTTATTTCACTTCGGTAGTTACTGTTCTGTTCACAGCAGCTTCCCATATGCTGTTCTTTGCCGCTACATCGCTTTAGCATGACAGCACACCCATTATCATAATATCCCAATCGACAATTGTCAATTTTTTTATAAAAAACCTTCTAAAATATTTTATTGATATTCCAGAAGGTCTGTTATTTCTTTTCATTATTGACGATTCTTCTCAGCAGCAGAACATTCCACCCGGACAGCAAAGATTACATGCCAGATTGGCCAGGCAAAGCTTCATACAATAATCGCTTCCGTCACTTGGCATTCCTCCAAATGGATTCTGTTGTTCCTGATACCAGGTTCCTCCGCCTTCCAGTCTCTGCAGCAACATTCGGTACTGCATATTATCCGGTTCCATATTTACTGCACTTCGTGCATCATTTAACGCATTTACATTATTTCCCAGTCCCATGTTCGCCATTGCGGACAGATAATACCACTGGCCGTTTCTCTGCTGAAGCGACGAAAGCACATTCATTGCCTCTTTGTAATGTCGACTGTTGATATAATTTGCCGCAGCCTGTCGGCGCACTGCCTCTTCATCCTGATACGTATTCTGGCCCTGTGTACCAAAGCCACCAAAACCACCATATGAATTATAGTTTCCTGAAGAACCATATTCCCGTTCTTTCATGATCTGTTCATATGCCTGCTGGACTTCTTTAAATTTTTCTTCTGCCTGTGCTTTGTTCGGATTGTTGATATTAGCATCCGGATGATATTTACGGCTCAGCTTACGATATGCCTTCTTTATTTCATCATCAGATGCATCTCTCGAAACACCCAGCACACTGTATGGATCAAACATCTTCTTTCTCCCGCTCTTCCCTGCGCTTTCGCGATATACTCTCAAATCTGCACCATACTCCGGAATATAAAATATTCCGCAGGATGTCTGCATATTTTATAATAGGAAGTTTTTCAAATTCCCGACAGGTTTCTGCCATCATTAGCAGCAACATATTTTTTATCCTGTCATCAAACCCTTTTATTATATAATCTTTTGCAAAAGGGTTGTAATTTCCTTTTTTTACATCATCTTCCACATCATCGTAGGCATCCATCAGGTAAATAAACTTACCCAAATAAAATCCCATGCGGTGAAGTGTTGGTTCCCAGACATCTTCTCTGTATGCAAAGATTTCTGCCATGATTCTTCCAAAACAGCCCGAAACACGATCGATATCTGTCTCTCCCTCCTGTTCCATCTCTGAAAGTTCATTCAAACAGGAAATGATCACATCGATTTTTTTCTTCCATTGCTGTTCGCTTTTTTTCTCTTTACTCTCCAGAAGCTTCCCATATGCAAGACTTAAGATTTTTTTCTCGTCATTCCAGTCATCCTTACACTTATAGTAAGTCAGAAAGATATTCATATCGGCTCCGTATTCTGTTATGGCATTTTTCCGTACCGTCTGTTTACGTACCGGATGTACAATGCATCTGGTCGTACCTTTTCTGGTCGGCGGCTCATACAACGCACTGAGCAGAAGAATCACAAATGTCATATCATAGCTCAGTGTGATCTGCCCGCTTATCCCGTAACGCTCTCTCAGCTCCCTGCACAGTCCGCAGTAAAAAGAACGGTACATATCAAAATCTTTAAATTTAATTTCCGGCTTATTCAGCACCACATATCCAAACATACAGATACCTCTCTGTCAGTTTATCAGCTTCTTTTGACAAATTTCGTATGACATTTCGGACATTCGATTTCAATCTTGCCTTTGCCTTTTGGAATACGGATCTTCTGACCGCATCCCGGACATGAATAAATATGATGGGTCTTTCTCTGGTTCATCATATTTTTTTCCCGGTTAAATCTCTGTCTGAATTTTGCTGTTGCTGCAAGATATTTTTCATTCTCTGCATATCGCTTCTGAATGTCTCTGGACAGCATTCGATAATATGTATATAGAAGCACCAGAAGCCCTATTGTGTCAAATAACGCACCAATTCTGTTTCCACCCGGGAAAAAGATAGAAATAATGATTGCTACAAGTGCAACTCCCATTGTGAAACGTGCAAATGCGTCCACTCCATAACGTCCCTGCATAAATTTATTAAATTTGTCTCTCATTTAAGTCCTTCTTTCTGTCTGCTCACCCGACTATTTCTCATCACATACCTGGAAGATGTAGAATTTCAGATAATAAGATTCATCAGATGCCCAGAGAATCGGGTGATCCGGTGCCTGTGTTCTGTATTCCACCTGGCGCAGTCTCTTATGTGCGCTTCTGGCAGCCTGACCGATTGTTTTGGTAAACAATTCATATTCCATAAAATGGGAACAGGAACAGGTCGCAAGGAATCCTCCGTCCTTTACCAGTTTCAGTCCACGAAGATTGATTTCCCGGTATCCCTTGACTGCATTTTTGACAGAACTGCGTGATTTGGTAAATGCCGGTGGATCCAGAATCACTACGTCATATTTTTCTCCCTCTTCTTCCAGTTTCGGGAGCAGTTCAAATACATCTTCGCAAATAAATTTTACTTTGTCATCCAGCCCGTTTAATTTTGCATTTTCTGTTGCCTGATTCACGGCAAGCTGCGATGCATCCACACCTGTAACTTCTTTCGCTCCGGCTATTCCCGCATTCAGGGCAAAAGAACCTGTATGTGTGAAACAGTCCAGCACTCTTGCATCTTTGCAGAGTTTCTGGATTGCAAGACGATTGTATTTCTGATCAAGGAAAAATCCTGTTTTCTGTCCGTCTTTGACATCTACCTGATATTTTACACCATTTTCCACAATTTCAACCAGTGTAGGAAATTCCGGTCCGATAAAGCCTTTATACAGTTCCATTCCTTCCTGTTTACGGACCTTTGCATCACTTCTTTCATAAATACCGCGAATCTGGATTCCGTCTTCTGCCAGAACTTTTTTGAGCAGTTCCAGAATCGTATTCTTCAGACGGTCAATTCCCAGTGCCAGTGACTGTACGACCAGAACATCTTCAAATTTGTCTACAACAAGTCCCGGCAAAAAATCTGCCTCTCCGAAGATCAGGCGGCAGCTGGATGTATCTGTTACTTTTTTTCTGTACTCCCATGCATCGCGCACTCGTTTCTCAAGAAATTCTTCATCAATTTTCTGATTTTCATCTCTTGTCAGCAATCTGACTGTAATCTTAGAATTCGTATTGATAAATCCTTTTCCCAGCGGATATCCGTCAAAGTCATGAATCAATACAATATCTCCATTTACAAAACTGCCCATGATCGTTGCAATTTCATTATCAAATATCCACATTCCGCCTGATTTCAGAAGACGGCCCTCTCCCTTTTTCAGTGTAACCACTGCAAGACTCATAGTTTTTCTCCTTTCGGATCCTTCTCTTTTGGTTTTCAAAGTTATATCTGAGATAAAAAACTCTTTTTATTTTAGCACAGAAAGATATGGATTTCCAGCTTTTCACAATCTCTTCACAGCACAGTTTCCTCTAAAGGAACAAAAAGGATGCCTCCCCAAAGGAGACATCCTCATCTTGCATCGCTGTTTTTTATCTTTAGTAAGTTTCTTCTGTAGTTCCATCTTCAGAATATGCTTCTGTATTTTCGTCAGTTCCGGCTTCTGCGGTATCTGTGGAAGAATCTTCAGATGTAGTTTCTCCATAAAGGTTTGCAAAGAACTTCATTGTATCATCATACAGTTTCTGTCTTACTTCAGCATCTACATTTACAAGCAGATCATCATCTGCAATTTCTGTATCAATACTGAAGACTGTCTTCATCTCTTTATCCAGTACGTTCAGCTCAGCTGAGAAGTATTTGTCTGTGTCTGCCGGTACATAAGAAGCCCCTGCATCATTTAATACTTTGATATAGGTTTCCAGAACTTTTTTGCTGAGTTTGGAAGCCACATCCTGATCAAGTGTTACCGGAAGTTCTGTCACATTCGATACAACGTTCTGAAGTACAGCAAGATCTCCCTCATATTCTCCCTTACAGAACTGCTGTGCCTGCTCAAATTTTGCTTTGCCTTCTTCTGTCAGTGTTTCTGTATTCAGAGTATCTTCTGTAGAAGCATCTGTGTTTTCGTCTGTTCCTTCTGTGGAACCATCTGCATTTTCTGTTGTTCCATCTGCAGAAGTATCTGTATTTTCAGTGCTTCCATCCTCTGTTGCTGCTGGGATTTCTTCACTGCTGCTGTTATCTGTACTGCTGTCTGTGCTTTCCTGAGGTGTGTCTTCTGTAGTTCCATCTGAACTTCCATCTGTATTTACGGTTCCGTCTTCTGTCGCATCCGGAATTCCTGTGGAACTGTCACTGCTCTCACCTGCATTGTTTGTATCTGCACCTGTCTGCTCTGCAAGTCCCGGATCCTCTGTAGATGTCTCTTTGACATTTCCGCCAAGCGCACCACTGTCTACATTCGTTGTAATATCTTCACCGGTACCTTCATCAGCAACGTCGCTCTCGATCGGAGTTGGTGTAGGCTGCCCTTCTGCTTCTGCTTTGCTCTGTTCCAGATTCTGCTGAATATTTGCAAGAGTCTTTTTCATTTCCTGAATATCATAATTCTGCTGTGCGATCTGCTGAAGCAGTGATACGATCGTGTCGATTTCATCCTGACTTAAGCTTACGCCATTCTGCTCAGCGATATTATATACAATATTGTAGATTTCATCTGCATTCTGAATATTGTCACCAATGATCTGCATCTTTGCCTGGTTGATGATATTGGTTGCATTATCCTGTCCAACCTGCTGAGCCACATCACCTGTAACTACAACTTCTTTGGCTGCAAGGTCTTTCTTGGTAGAATCCAGTTCCTGTCCACTTGCAGACTCGTATGCTTTCATGACACCGGTAAGTGCACCAGTACCGGATACTTCATACGGGCATGCGGCAACAACTTCACAGTTCGTTACTCCTGCTGTAGAAAGTGCTGTTGCGATCATATTACATGTTACATAATTCAGATTGGCTGTACGCACCTTGATGCCGCCGGACTGTGTAGGTTTTACATAGGCACAGCTCAGTGTTCTCGTTCCAATCTGTTCACTTGGGATATATTTGCCAAGCAGATCATGCTCATCCTGGTTGGTAACACTGATAACCTGCACCTGGCTCGCATCTGCCTTGAAATAGTTCATCATTGTATTTTTCTGTTCGTCAGTAAGATCCGCTCCAAGTGTAACTACCTTTGACGCATCTGCCATTGCAGGAATCGGTGTGCTGACTGCCAGACACATACTGCAGAGCATTGCAACGATAACACTTCTTTTCTTCATATCTTCATCCTCCATTGTTCACGCCGACAGAAAATCCGAGTATCTTCCGACCGGCAATTACATCTTCTTTTTAATATCCAGTATTATAACACACATTCTGCCATAATTGTATTTTTTATTTTCTGATACCAGACAGAATCATGGGCATGCACAGCACGAAACAATTTTCAGATATCATATTACTTCCATAAATACCTGGATCGTACCGCCACATACGAGTCCTTCCTCTTCTGCCTGTGAAGCAGTCATATCTACTGTAAAGATCTGCCCCTGTGCCCTCTCTTCATGAAGCATTCGCAAACAGAGATGCTGTACTTCACTTTCCATGCATCCGCCTCCGATCGTTCCTATGATTCTTCCATCTTCAAGGACCAGCATCTTTGTTCCAATGCCTCTGGGTGCTGAACCTCTTCTTGCAACGATCGTCGCAAGTGCCTTCTTTGTGTCCGGCTCCTTCTCACCAGTCAGATAGTCCAACAGTTCTGCGTCATAACCACTCGTCTTACGCACACTGTTTTTCTCTTTGATCAGTTCTGAAACAATGGAGACTGCAATTTCCTCCGGTGTTTCTGCATGGATATCAAGTCCTACCGGTGTATGTATCTCATCCAGAACCTTTCTGTCAAAACCATCTTCCTCCATCTGTTTTTCAGAAGAGCCGATCTTCCTCTGCTTGCCATCATTCCGACATAAGCATAGGGTTTCTTCAAAATTGCCTCCAGACATACCCGATCATAACGATGCCCTCTGGTCACTATCAGAAAATACGTATCTTCACTTCCCGGAATCTGCTTCAGTGCATTTTCAAAACTGTCACAGATCACCTGATCCGCTCCTGCGCGTAGTGCTTCTCCTGCAAAACTCACACGGTCCTCCAGAACAGTCACCGTAAATCCAACTTTTCCTGCCAGAAGGATCACCTGCTGTGCCACATGTCCCGCTCCACAGATTACCAGATGTGCCGGCTGTTTCAGTGATTCCACAAATAATCTTCTCCCATCTGCTTCTGCAATACCACTCTCCCCCGGCTGCACCAGTTCCCGCAGCCGTTCTGTCTCTATGTCTCCGCTGCCGCATTGTGCTTTCACTTCTCCGTCCGCCAGGAAATATCTGCTTCCAGTCCCATTTCCCTGTATCACGGTCACCAGAAAATTATTTCTTCCCTTCTGTCCGTCTTTCAGTACATTATATAATTCAAAAAGATTCATCCTATCCCTCCTGCGGATCTTCGGCTGTTTTATCTGCTCCAAAGTATAGCATGTCACAGGACAGTTGTATAGCAATTCTCTGTAAATAAAAGAAGACATACCGATGTTTCCACATATGGACTACATCTGTACGTCTTACTTTTACAAAACGTTTATCTTCGGCATATTTATCTTTTATAATGCCTTGTAATACAGCGCAACAATATCCTGTTTGATGCCATAATTCATATAAGACATTACAGCACCTGCTCTGCACCATCCTGTCTGTACTTCATCGATCAGAAGGAGCATATCGTTTTCATCACAGAATTTACGAAGTCCCTGCATAAATTCCATTGTTGCAGGATGTACACCACCTTCGCCCTGTACCGGTTCGACCATGATCGCGATCGTATTTTCGGTACATGCATCTTTGAATGCCTGCAGATCGTTGTACGGTGCATAGGAGAATCCATAAGTCATTGGTCCGAATCCAACCTAACATCCGTTAGCCGGCTGACCTGTTGCTGACATGGCACCGAAAGTTCTTCCATGGAATCCCATCTTTGCAGTTACGATATGATAACGGTTCGGTCCGTATTTTTCAATACCATATTTACGTGCCATTTTATTTCAGGAATTCATCGACATCTATTCCTCTGAATGACCGGATTGTCGGGAAATATCTGTGTTCTGACGGTTCTTTTTCCTGGGTATACCAGATTCCTTTCATGCCGCTCTCCCATGCACCTTCAATATCTTTTCGGACATTATCACCGATGAATGCACATTCTTCCGGACGAACTCCCGCTTTTTCCACACAGATGTCAAAAAAATGATAATGTGGTTTCTCTGCCCCCACTTCTTCACTGGTAACAATAAAATCAATATACGGTGTTACACCAATTGCTTCCAGTTTTCTGTACTGAACGTATGCAGTCATATCTGTACCGATTCCGATACGAATCTTTCTTTTTTTCAGTTCTTTCATAAATTCCAGGATTCCCGGATTTGACTGTATATGCTGAATAAATGTGTCCCAGTAGGCATGATACATATTTCTCGCATGCGGAAAAAGTGGCTGTTCAAGAAGCTCCAGCATACACTGCATCCTCAGCATACGGCTGTGGATTGCAGCAGTATCTGTTCCGATCCGGTCTGTCATGATCCGTCCGGCCTTTCTGTAGCAGGCCTGCATCTCGTCTGTTGTAATCCCAAACGAATCCCTGCAGTATACAGCCAAAGCTTCCATTCCATAAATATGATTTTCATCATAACTGTATAAGGTATTGTCTATGTCAAAAATGACCGCTTTTATCATCATGTTTCTCCTTGTCTGTTTTCCTGATTTCTATCTTACCCTATTCTTTTCCTTTTGACCATATAAAAATGCCGGTGCACATCTGTTTCTTTCAGATATACACCGACCTCTTCTTACTCTAAAATATGCTCTCTTCCCATGGAAATGATCGTTCTTACGTGATCATCGGCCAGAGAATAAAAAATAGATTTTCCGTCTCTGCGGGCCTTCACCAGTTTATTCTGCTTGAGGATACGAAGCTGATGGGACACTGCGGACTGGGTCATGTTCAGGACCTTTGCCAGATCACAGACACACACTTCAGATTCAAACAGCACAAACAGGATACGGATACGGGTAGAATCCGCAAACACCTTAAACAGATCTGCCAGATCATACAGCTCCTCTTCATCCGGCATGGTCTCATTCACGATCTTTAAAAGATCTTCATGAATCTCCTGGCATTCACAGCTGATCTCTTCTCTTTCTTCTGCCATATTTTTCTCGCTTTCTCTCTAAATTATTCAGTTCAGGTAACTACGGATTGCTTCGTGTTACACACTCTCGCAATCCTGCAAACATTCGGAATCCACAGATTTACTTTGTAGCCTGTAGTTACAGTTTCTTTACAAACAAAGTTCTGATCGCATTCAGCACTGCAATGATCATAACTCCGACATCTGCAAAAATCGCAACCCACATATTGGCAATACCCACTGCACCAAGAATCAGACAGATTACCTTGATTCCGATTGCAAAATAAATATTTTCATATACAATACGCATACATTTCTTCGCGATACGGATTGCCTTGACGATCTTCATCGGATCGTCATCCATCAGAACTACATCAGCAGCCTCAATCGCTGCGTCAGAACCCATAGCTCCCATTGCAATACCGATATCTGCTCTGGAAAGTACCGGAGCGTCATTGATACCATCCCCAACAAAGGCAAGTTTCTCTTTCTCTGTCTTTTTTGCGAGAAGTTCTTCTACCTTACTTACTTTATCAGCCGGAAGAAGTTCACTGTATACACGGTCTACACCAAGCTCACCTGCTACCTGCTGTGCAACCTTATCAATATCGCCCGTCAGCATGACCGTCTCTTTAATGCCATTTTTCTTAAGATTTACAATTGCCTCTTTTGAAGTCGGTTTCAGGACATCCGAAATCAGGATATGCCCTGCATAAGCTCCATCGATTGCAACATGGATGACCGTTCCGACCTGATGGCACTCTACTGCCTCCACGCCGATACGTTTCATCAGTTTTGTATTTCCGACTGCAACAGAGATTCCGTCCACCTTCGCCGTAACACCATTTCCGCTGATTTCCTCTACATCTGTGACACGTTTCTGGTCAATTTCCTTACCGTAAGCAGTTTTCAGGCTACGGCTGATCGGATGTGACGAAAAACTTTCTGCCAGTGCTGCATATTCCAGAATCTTTTTTTCTTCCATCGTGTTATGGTGAACACCTACAACTTCAAACACACCCTTGGTCAGGGTACCGGTCTTGTCAAATACTACATATTTTGTCCGGGCCAGAGTTTCCAGATAGTTGGATCCTTTGACCAGAACACCGGCATTGCTGGCTCCACCGATTCCCGCAAAGAACCCCAGCGGAATACTGATGACCAGAGCACACGGGCAGCTGATTACAAGGAATGTCAGGGCTCTGTAGATCCACTGGCCCCACATTGCAGGATTGTGAAGGAGCACAAGATTTACAAGCGGCGACAGGATTGCCAGTGCAAGTGCTCCATAACATACTGCCGGTGTATAATAATGGGCAAATTTTGAAATAAAATTCTCAGATCTGGATTTACGGGAACTGGATTCTTCAATCAGTTCCAGAATCTTCGATACGGTCGATTCGTCAAATTCTTTTGTTGTCTTAATCTTCAGTACACCGGTCATATTGATGCATCCGCTGATGATCTCATCTCCCGCTTTTGCACTGCGCGGAAGGCTCTCACCGGTCAGTGCACTGGTGTTGAGGCTACTGTTTCCTTCTACGATCACGCCATCGATCGGGACTTTTTCACCCGGCTGTACGACGATAACGGAACCAACCTCAACTTCATCCGGATCTACTTTTTCTAACTTACCATCGTTTTCAATATTAGCATAATCCGGGCGGATATCCATCAGTTCGGTAATGTTACGGCGGCTCTTTCCAACTGCATAGCTCTGGAAAAGTTCACCGATCTGGTAGAACAGCATAACCGCGATCGATTCGTTATAATCGCCGCTTTTTTCATAAACTGCCAGCGCAAATGCACCGATTGTTGCAATGGCCATCAAAAAGTTTTCATCGAAAACCTGACCATTTTTGATTCCTTTAAATGCTTTCTTTACAATATCATATCCGATAACCAGATAAACTGCCAGATAGCAGATAAATCTCGGAATTTCCGTAATCGGAACGAAATGCAAAACGATCAGTAACACCGCTGCTATGATGATACGTGCCAGCATTTTTTTCTGCTTTTTATTCATAACCTCTTTCCTCCCACCATTTATTAAATGCCCTGCCGCATCCGCAGCAGAGCATTCTCATTTCATCTTATAAATAAATCTCGCAATCGTCTTCTACTTTCTTACAGTTCTTCAGAACTTCTTTCATTACGCTGTCCGGATCCTGTCCTTCTTCAAATTCTACTTTCATCTTGAGCATCATGAAATTAACGCTTGCATCTTTAACACCTGCTGTGTTCTTAGCTGCTTCTTCCATTTTATTTGCACAGTTTGCACAGTCAACTTCAATTTTGTAAGATTTCTTCATAGTAGTATTCTCCTTCTCATATATGTTTTATTCACGTTTTCATATGAACATTCATTCATATGTTTGATTGTATTATAACACTACCCTCATATATGTCAATATATTTTAAAGAACTTTTCAGACGATTTATGCACAAAAAAATCCTCTCAGTATTGTAAAAATATACTGAAAGGATTTTCTCTCTTTTATTCCTTCACCAGCAGTGCCACTGCTTCTGTCCACACGGTCTCGCAGAACTGGTCTACACAACAGGCTTTTTCAAGTCGATATCCCGCCTGCAAAAATGCCTCCAGATCACGTGCAAGGCTGGTTGCTTTACAGGAGACATACACAATACGTTTTACCCCATAGGAAAGGATCTTCGGCAGCGCTTTCGGATGGATTCCATCGCGAGGTGGATCCAGGACGATCACATCCGGCTTCTCAGTCAGATCATCCAGAACCTTCAGGACGTCACCGGCAATGAATTTACAGTTATCCAGTCCGTTCAGCTTCGCATTCTCTCTTGCTGCTGCAACTGCATCTTCCACGATTTCCACACCGATCACTTCTTTTGCCACCGGAGCAAGCAGCTGCGCGATCGTTCCGGTTCCACTGTAAAGATCAAACACTTCCATTCCACTCGTATTCTGGATATAATCACGCACAATATTGTACAGTACTTCCGCAGCCAGTGAATTCGGCTGGAAGAAAGAAAACGTGCTGATACGGAATTTCAGTCCGAGCAGTGTCTCATAGAAATAGTCCTGTCCATAAAGTATCCTTGTCTCATCGCTCTGAACTACATCTGAAAGTGAATCATTGAGAATATGCATGATTCCAACAATCCTGCCCTCCAGTGGAAGAGCCAGAAGCTGATCTTTCAGCGGTTCCAGATCATACTCTTCCTGAGTGGTCGTTACAAGATGCACCAGAATCTCACCGGAAGTAACACCTCTTCTCAACATCAGATGCCGCAGATAACCGGTGTGCTGCAGTTTCCTGTAATAAGAAGCTCCTTTTTCTCTGAAAAATTCTCTTACACAAGTCAGGATATCCGTCATATCCTTATGCACCAGCTTACAGTCGTCAGTATTCAGGATATCATACGTACTTCCTTTCTTATGCAGGCCAAGGGACAGTGGTCCGTCTTTGACCTCATCTCCAAAAGAAAACTCCATCTTATTGCGGTATCCGAATTCGATCGGGCTTCCGTGAATACCCTCCCATTCAAAAGCTGCATTTCCATTCTCATCTATCTGACCCCCCTGGACCAATGCCTCTTCCAGAAGCTCTCGTATCTGTATCTCTTTCATATGAAGCTGGTCTTCATAGGACATTGTCTGATACATGCAACCACCACATGCCGGAAAATTGCTACATACCGGTTCTCTTGTCTCCAATGGTGATTTTTCTATTACCTCCAGGATACGTCCCTGTGCCCTTCCGGAACGTTTCTTCTGAATCATAAAGCGTACCTTCTGTCCCGGAATTCCGTTCTTGATCAGAACCTTCTGATCCTCCACAAAAACATATCCCTTATTCGGGAAGTCCACCTTCTCTATTACACCTTCGTAAATTTCACCTTTTTTCATGCTTTCTATTCCTCATTTATATATTTGAAACACTTGCATCCAGCTGTCTCTTCGTAACCCTCACTCTTTTGTCTTTGACAGAGCAGTAAAACAGCCCCGGTTATCTGCCGGAGCTGTTTGAACTTCATGCTACGCTTACTCTGTTGCCATTCTCTCTGCAAGCAGTCATCTTACTCTTCTTCATCCTCGAAGTAATCATCAAAATCATCATCGAAATCTTCTTCAAAATCTTCCAGATAATCCGGAGCAAAGAAGCGATATACTGCAAATGCGATTCCTGCAACTGCTGCAACTGCGCCTATGATAGCCAGTACCCAGAGGACTGTATTTTTTTCTTTTTCGTCTTCTTTTTTCTTTAAAGCAGCAAGTAAATCCTCAATTTTCTCGTTCAAGTTTAAATTATTCAGATTCATGACGGGCACCTTCCTCTCACTTATTTATAGGTCATAGTATACCACTAATCCATCCATTTTACCATATTTTCTCGCAAATTTTCGATTATGTTTCTGCACCTTATCACTCCAGAACTTCTGATACACCAATCCGCTCCCCAAGTTTTACTCTTGTCTCAATTCCATTTTCGGAATTCATAAAAATGTCTGGATCAGGCAGTACCCGTTCCTTCTGTGTCATCAGTATAACCGTCGAACCACCAAATGCGAAATTTCCTTTTTCTTTTCCCCGTTTTACACGGCCACGAAGTGGTACATTCTCAATCCTGCCGACCATCAACGCTCCGACTTCCATCATCAGAACAGTTCCAAAATTCACAGTCTTCAACAACGCATATTCTCTTGTATTTTCTTTGTAGATTGGATACACATCATTGGCGACCGGATTGACCGTATGCAGTTCACCTGGAATATGCACTCTCCGGGATTCAAATCCATCATCTATATAGATATATCTGTGATAATCGTCCACACATAAACGGAACACCCAGAGAAGTCCGCCTTCGTATCGTTTCACCAGAACCGGATTCTTCAGAAGTTCAGCAACTGTATAGGATGTATGTTTGATTTTTACATGACAGTTCTCACTGATCGGATAAACACTCACCCTGCTGTCGCAGGGACTGACAAAAGCTTCCGGTACCATATCGATTTCTCTGGCACCCTCTCGAATCTGTCTAGTAAAAAAATCATTGTACGACCAATACTTTTTCGGTTCATAATCTCTCATATCAATTCCTGCATGTCTTATAAATGCCGGAACCGCCAGTGCAGATACTCTGGAGTCCAGAATTCTGCCCCCAATCTCTGAAAGTACAGGATTTACAAGCGGTTTAAGTAAAGCCCTGCCAATTGCAGAGCCATACATTTTTTCCAGGAATCTGTCCTGAAACGAATCATTTTCAGTTACATGACCTTTTCGGTCTGCCGTATATGTTGTCATGCTGCTGCTCCTTTCAGTTTCCTGATCGTATGGTAATGAGCCCACCATCCTTCTTTGTAAAAAAGAATAAACAGTACTGCCACTGCCACAACTGCAACCAGTACCACCAGTTCCTGATTGGTCGGCTTGCGGAAACGGAAATTAAAAATAAACAAGAATCCTACGATCAGCATCGCTGCATGAAGCAATCCCACAAAATAACGAAATCCCGGAAAAAATACCGATGCCACAAACAGAAGCGGCATGATCACAGCCATAGATGTGATCGGAAGTCCCTGATAGTACTTGCGGTTCTCAGATGTCTCGCTCTGGCGTTTTGCCTCCATCACATTAAAATATGCAAGACGGATCACTCCTGCCATCCCGTAAAATGCAAGGATCGCAATGCTGTATGCTTTACACATTCCAAGTTTGTAGCCCAGAATGATTGGAAAAATCCCAAAACAGACAATGTCACAGAGAGAATCGATCTGAATACCAAAGGATTTCTCATCATCGGTTCTGTTCTTCTTTGTCCGGGCTATCTTTCCATCAAACATATCACACAGTCCGGAAAAAGCCAGACAGGATACTGCCAGCGTAAGCTTCCCGTCGATCGCACAAAACATACCCAGGATGGATGAAACAAGACTGATATATGTAACAACTACTGTATAATCATAAAATCCTATCATTCGTAACTCTCCTTATTTTCTTTGCCATGCCCCTGTCCGATCGTAAGCTGTGCCACAATCGTAAAAAGTGCACTGATCAAAAGCTCTCCATAATAACCAAGTCCTCTGCTGAGAACCATCCCCGGCAGAAGTAATGTGCCAAATACCGGGGTGAATATTGTCAGGAACAGTGTCTCACTGATTCCCATACCTCCCGGAAGCGGAAGCATATCTACGGAAACAGAGATCACTGCCTGAAGAAACAGCACCGCCCAGAATCCTGTCCCCGACAGTGAAAATGCTTTATATACAAACCATGTTACTGCAAACATTGCCATTCTCTGTACAAATGTGATCGCAATGACATTCACGATCACTCTCGGATGTGTCTTCAGATAAGCAGCTGTATCTCTGTAAGTATCCATGGAATTTTCCAGTTTTTTCAGCCTTCCTTCTTTGTGACGCAGAATATGGAATTTCTCTAGAATCGAAAGTCCCCATACAAGAGCTGATCTGGCAAGCAATGGATGAAACACCAGAATCGTCATAAAAGTCACACAAAAAATATTCAGTCCCAGTCCCAGATAGAAAACAGGAAGAATTCCTTCCAGATACTGATGCAGGAATCCTCTTCCAAACACAGCTACTCCGATACCGACCACCACCAGCACCAGCTTATAGGTGATCGTAATGATCATCAGAATAACCGCAGAAACCGGGATAGATATATTTTTCTTTTTCATATAATATGCCTGCATTGGCTGTCCACCACTCGCAGATGGTGTAATACAGCTGAAAAAGAATCCTACCGATGAAAAGAGAAAACAGGTTCTTTTTTTCAGTTTTATTCCATAGGACCGCATCATATACCATATGATGATCGACTCACCCCAGATAAAGAATGCCACCAGTGCAAGTCCGGGCACGAGCCATCGTTTATCCGCACTCCGAATGGCATCCATCATAGCCCCGAGGTCTTCTCCATGAAACACTCCATAAATTGTGAGCACAAAGACAATGAGCAGGAAAGCTCCATTAAAGATCACTCTTTTATTTTTTTTCATAAGCAGCTCACCCTTCTGTAGATTTCAGAATCTTTTTCTCAATCCTGCTGCCAAATCTTTCGTAAATTTTGTATAGATTTGTGTTTCTGCCAATACAGAAACACAGTTCTGCAAGAAGGATTCCTCCTGCCACGTCCACCAGGACATGCTGTTTCGTCAGCAATGTAGAGACAAATACAAGAATTGCAAGCACTGCCGACACTCTCTGGTACCATACCGGAATTTCTTTTTTTCCGCGGATGCCCAGATAACAGAACCAGCTGACCAGACAATGAATAGACGGAAACAGATTATCTGCTGCATCAATAGAGTACAGCCACAAAGCAAGCTGATTCCATAATCCTCCATCTGTTATCACTGGTCTAGTATTCGTTGTGGGATACAAAAGAAAGAAACCAAGGCAGATACATCTTGATATAAAATCTCCTGTAAAAAACCTGGTACACACTGTGTCGTTCCTGCCTGGCAATCAGAATGTAATTGACGGCCCAGAAAAGATAGCATCCAAAATAGATGATCAGAAACTGCGGAACAAAAGGAAGGCTCCTGTCCACAGCAGTTTCTATATTGTGGTGGTACCATCCACCTGCGATCATTCTGGAACCTGAATAAACAAGACAATTAAATACAAACGAAAAAATAACCGGGAAAATTCCATATGCAGGGAGTATCCTCGTGAGGCCTTTTAAAATTTTTTTCATTCTGTACTCCCTTCGAATTTTCATGTATCCAGTATATCATTCATTAAAAGGTAAAACAACTAAAGTACAGAAACTTTAAGATTTCTTAAGAAAATTATAAAAAGTTATATTTTCTTAAGTTTTGCAAAGGCAGCGAACATTTTTTTGACTCCGACTTTGTCAAAATCTACAGTAACCTCATAATCTCTGCCGCCTTCTACGATATCCTTAACGATGCCAACACCAAATTTAATGTGACGGACCGTATCCCCAACACCGTAATCCAGGGAATCCGCTTTCGTTACCTTAAAATTCTGTGGCTGAAATGCCTTCGTATGGAAGCTTTTCTTCATCTGCAGATAGCTGTTGAGCGGAGATTTTGCCTCCGGGATCTTTGGTTTGTGTTCCTGAACAGTATGTCCAAGATCCACCAGTTCCCGTGGAATCTCTCTCACAAATCTGGAAACGCGATTATACTGCGTTTCCCCACGCACCATACGCTGCTGTGCACTGGTCATAGTCAGTTCTTTCATGGCTCTGGTGATTCCCACATAACAAAGCCTGCGCTCCTCTTCCAGATCCGACTGGTCACCGGAAAAGATGCACATACTGCTTGGGAACATACCATCTTCCATTCCGGCAAGATATACATATGGAAACTCCAGTCCCTTTGCACTGTGCAAAGTCATCAGTACCACATAATCCTGATTCTCATCTACAGAATCAATATCCGCGATCAGTGCAATTTCTTCCAGGAATCCAGATAATGTTGCCTCTCTATTCTCAGCCTTCATTGTCTCTTCATAAGAAACCGTTTTGGATATCAGCTCATCGATATTCTCCACCCTGGCTCTGGCTTCTTCTGTATCTTCTGCTTTCAGTTCATCCACATAACCAGTCAGATCTATGATTTCCTCCAGAAGCTCCGATACAGAATATGCCTGTGCTTTACTCTTAAGTGACTGGATAAATGTAACAAATCCATCCACTTTTGAAAGACTGCGTCCGATCGACGGCACTTCCTCTGCCACACGGAGTGCATCATAAAAACTGATATTCATCATGTCGGCATAATCCTGAATTCTGCCGACCGTTGTTGCTCCGATTCCACGCTTTGGTACATTCAGGATTCTACGTACCGCAAGATCATCCGCTGCATTATCTACCGTTTTCAGATAGCAGAGCAGATCTTTGATTTCTTTACGCGCATAGAAGTTCACTCCCCCTACGATCTTGTAAGGAATATTTGCAAGCAGACACTTCTCTTCAAAAAGACGGGACTGTGCATTTGTTCGATAAAGTACTGCGCAGTTATGATACTCTGCTGTCCCTTCTCTGTGTCGTCGGGCAATGTCCCCTACAACAAATTCGGCTTCCTCATATCCATTCATAAACTGTCGGAAATGGATTTTCTCTCCCTCCGGGTTCTCGGTCCAGAGTGTTTTTTCTTTACGCTCTGTATTATTTGCGATCACACCATTCGCTGCATTTAAGATATTCTGCGTAGAACGATAATTCTGCTCCAGACGAATAACTTTAGCATCCGGGAATACCCTCTCAAATCCCAGGATATTTCCAATATTGGCTCCACGGAATCTGTAAATGGACTGGTCATCATCACCGACTACACACAGATTCTCATACCTGGATGCCAGAAGACTTACAAACTTAAACTGTGCCGTATTGGTATCCTGATATTCATCTACCATAATATAGCGGAAACGTTCCTGATAACTCTGCAGAACATCGCCACAATTCTGGAACAGTTCCACTGTCTTGCATATGAGGTCATCAAAATCCAACGCATTATTCCGACGCAGTGCCGCCTGATATTCACGATAAACCTGCGCCGCTCTTTTCTGGTTAAAATCAGCACCTGCATTCATTTCCATCTCATCCGGATTCAGCAGCTCATCTTTTGCATGTGAGATCTGAGCCAGGAGTGCCCGTTCCTTCACTTTCTTGGTATCAATATTCATTTTGCGGCAGATTTCTTTGATCAGGGTCTTCTGATCGTCCGCATCGTAAATCGTAAAATTATTATCATAACCGAGACGGTCTATATGGCGTCGGAGGATCCGTACACATGTCGAGTGAAAAGTTGATACCCATACACTTCCCCCTTCGCTTCCTGCGATCTTGTCCACACGTTCTCTCATCTCGTGGGCTGCTTTGTTGGTAAATGTGATTGCCAGAATATTCCACGGATTCACACCCTTTTCTGCAATCAGATAAGCAATCCTGTGTGTCAGAACTCTGGTCTTTCCTGATCCGGCTCCTGCAAGAATCAGAAGTGGTCCATCTGTATGCAGAACAGCTTCTTTCTGTCGGTCATTCAATGTATCATAAATTGTATTCATCAATTATCTCCTGTTTCTTTGTGGTTACTTATTTCGAACTGATGTTTTCTTGCTATCTTTTTAATTATACATGAAACCTGGTATGGGGTAAAGGAATTTTAAAATCATTTGCAAAACCATTTACAAGTAGTATTTAAAACTATATAATAGAGCGTGCAGGTATTAGAAATACCATTCTGCCTTTATTTCAGGCAAAGGAGATGAATTTATGTCAGTTAATACAGACTCCATGATCCGTAATATTCTGGATCGTGTTTCCAGAATCGGTTATGTAAAACCAGAGGATATTCCCAATATAGATCTTTATATGGATCAGGTCACTACTTTTATGGAAGCACAGCTTGCTCATTCCAAACGCTATGAAGATGACAAGATTCTTACAAAGACCATGATCAATAATTATGCCAAGAATAATCTGCTTCCTTCTCCTGAGAAGAAGCGCTATTCAAAAGAACACCTGCTGGTTCTGATCTTTATCTACTATTTCAAAAATATTTTATCGATCAGCGATATCCAGACTCTGCTCGGACCACTGACCGATAAATATTTCAAATCTATGGATGATATGGATCTCACTGCTATCTACAACGAAGTATTCAGTATGGAAAAAGGACAGATCGAATCTCTTCAGAAGGAGCTTCTGGAACGCTATGAAATTGCTCAGGGAACTTTTGAGAATGCACCGGAAGAAGACAGGGATTTCCTGAAATTATTTTCTTTCATCTGTCTCCTCAGCTTTGATGTTTACGTAAAAAAAATGCTGATCGAACAGATGATCGACGAACTCCGTGCTTCCACGGATACAGACCCAAAACATAAGAAAAAATAATACAGCATCAGAAGTACTGATCCTGTATTACGTAAAAATTACCTGCATCACTGCAGGTAATTTTTATTTACATAGCCGCTCTTTCCAAGTCTGGAAGAATATACATACCAGTAAGTACTTCCACTGGAATCCTGGACCTGAACGGTATCGCCGTTATTCAACTGTCCGATCTCATTTGCATCATCATACGCTTTTGCATTACGAAGTGCTAGATAGCCACTCTTGACTTTCACTGTCTTTGTAACAACCGCAGATGCTGTATTGTCTTTATTTTTTACCAGATAATCTTTATTTACATATCCGCCCTTTCCAAGTCCCGGTACATATACCAGCCAGTAGGTACTGTCACTGGCATCCGCAATCTGTACCTTATCTCCTGTATAAAGTTCTGCAACTTCATTGGACGATTTAAACGCCTTGGCATTACGAAGCGCCAGATATCCACTCTTGACACTTACATAACGTTCACTTGAAGAATTCGCCAGATATCTGCGATTTACATATCCGGATTTCTTGAGTCGTGATGCATATACATACCAGTAGGTGCTTCCACTGGAATCTGTCACATCAACGGTATCACCTGTATAAAGCTTACCGATTTCATTCTTGTCATCATAAGCCTTTGCATTACGAAGTGCCAGATAGCCATCCGCTACTGTAACTGTGTAGGAAGTGGTGGCCGCCCATCCTGTCTGCACCGTCATCGGCATAGCAAGTGCAAGTGCGATCACACATGTGAAAATACGTTTCAGGACTCCTGACCTCTGCATTGTGGAAAATCTCTTCTTCATAATGTTGCCCTCCTTTGTATTTAGTTTTTGCTCCCCGTGACAAGTCTTCGAGTAAATACGACACCGAACCGTTCTTGTCAAATTTTTTATTATAGTTTATCATATAGGAAACAACTTTTTGTAAAATAAAATTTCTCGGGAGGATATATATTCATGCGCAAACTATTATCTGTTTTTCTTGCCGGATGTCTGCTTTTACTGCTTCCTGCCACGATCTGGGCTTCTGCGGAAACCACCTATGAAAGCGAACAGGGACAGGCCATGATCAAGGCTCCATCTTCGGCTTCTCCAAATGCTTCTGCCAATACTGAAGCCGATGTCGATTCTTCAGATGACTCCGAAGGTACTTTGAGTCCTTCCGGTTCTTCCTCAGGCATGGACTGGTCTGCCGCAAACACGGCTTCAACTCCGTCTTCCGCTTCCAGACAGTTTACCGTCTGTATTGATCCGGGACATCAGGGAAGCTGGGTAGACATGAGTGCACAGGAACCTATGGCTCCAGGTTCATCTCAGACCAAAAATAAAGCTACGACCGGTACTGCCGGTAACTACTCCAAGGTTCCGGAATATGAAGTCAACCTTGAAGTTTCTCTTGTCCTTGAAAAAGAACTGACTTCTCGTGGGTACAAGGTTGTCATGACCCGCGAGGATAACGACAAGGCCATCAGCAACAAAGAACGTGCAGAATTCGCCACAGAATCCGGCGCCGATATCACGGTCCGCATTCATGCAAACAGTGACAACAGTGCTTCTGCTGCCGGTGCTCTTACCATGGCCCCAACCAGTTCCAATCAGTATCTGGACAAGGAACTCATCGAAAAAAGTAATACGCTTGCATCCTGTATCATCGACAGTTACTGCAATGCCACCGGACTTGCAAACAAAGGCGTCATCTCTGCCGACAATATGACTGGTACCAACTGGAGTACAGTTCCGGTTGCCATCCTCGAAATGGGATTTATGAGTAACCAGAATGATGATCTTTACATTACCAATTCCGCAAATCACGAAACTATGGCAAGGGGAATTGCCGATGGAATCGATGCATATTTCAATACTGTCGAACCGGCTATTACTACTGTCGGAGAACACCTCGCCGATCTCACCTCACAGCTGGAAAAGAACTATACTGATCCGCTTGAACAACAGGGAGAACTCTGGGCAATCGCAGCTATGGATCTGAAGACGCAGGCCTACAGCACAGTCAATGCCGAACAGTCCATGCAGTCTGCCAGTGTTATCAAAGCATTTATCATGGCCGCTGTTTATGACAAACTGATATATCCAGATGAAGGAACTACGGTTTCATCCGATTATGAAAGTACTCTGAAACCTCTCCTCACCAGTATGATCACAGTCAGTGACAATGACTCTGCCAACGAACTGGTCCGCAAGCTCGGTGGAGGCGATTTTCAGACAGGAGCTGCTATTGTCAATGAGTTCTGTCAGGAGCGGAACTACACCTCCACGCATCTTGGCCGCGAGTTCCTGGCTTCTGATCCAACCGATGACAATTACACAAGTGCTTCCGACTGCTGCCGACTGCTCTCTGATATTTACAACAGTTCTCTGGTAAACGCAGAAGCATCTGCCGAAATGCTTGCGCTCCTTACGAGCCAGACAAAGACAGCCAAGATTCCGGCAGGTGTTCCTTCCGGCACCGCAACTGCCAACAAAACCGGAGAACTTGCAGATTCCGGAAAACTCGGTGTTGTCGAAAACGATATTGCCATTGTCTTTGACAAAGAGCATCCATATGTGCTCTGTGTACTCTCCAATAATATCAAGAATAATTCCAGTGCACAGAATACGATCAAAAAAATCTCTGCAGGTGTCTATACATATATGACCACAAAACAAAAGTAATTTCTCACAGCAACAAAAAAGGAACAGACCTTTGGATTATTCCATTGCCTGTTCCTTTTCCCCGTATTTCTTTATTCTTCTGTCTTTCCTGCGGTTTCTTTTTCTTTCATTCTGGAAAAGACCATCTCATATCCGTCATTTCCGTAGTTGAGAGAACGGTTCACACGGCTGATCGTCGCGGTGGAAGCACCGGTCTTCTCTGAAATATCCAGATATGTGCGTTTGTCTGTCAGCATCTTTGCAACTTCAAAACGCTGTGACAGAGAAAGAAGTTCATTGATCGTACATACATCCTCAAAAAACGTATAGCACTCTTCCTTATTCTTCAGACAAAGGATTGCTTCAAATAGATGGTCAACCTCTTCTGTTCTGATTTTTTTACCCATAACCCTGCTCCTTTAGTTACATTCATTATATGTTCTGTTTCATATACATGGTATTTTAACACTTTAACATGTGAAAAGCAAGTGCTAATTTAGTGCATTACCAGTGATCAACATGTCACATTATCTTTCATTTTCCTTTATTTATTCCTGTTTACAGCAACTTGAATTTTGTTCTCATATCAAGTATACTTAGAACAAATGTACGTACTGAAAAGGCAACGTATTCAAGAATGCCATTTTTCAGTACATATCCAACTGATCATAGAATGGAGCATCTGCTATGGATTTATTTGAATATGCAAAATCAAAAACGCTAGACCGCGAATCTCCACTGGCTTCCCGGCTTCGTCCGACTACGCTGGATGAAGTCGTTGGGCAGGAGCACATCGTTGGCAAAGATAAATTACTGTACCGTGCGATCAAAGCTGACAAGCTGACTTCTGTTATTTTCTATGGACCTCCCGGAACCGGAAAGACTACCCTTGCCAAGGTAATCGCAAATACTACCAGTGCAAGTTTTACCCAGATCAATGCGACAGTCGCCGGTAAGAAAGACATGGAAGAAGTCGTAAAAGAGGCACAGGACCGTCTTGGCATGTATGGCAAAAAAACGATTCTTTTCATTGATGAGATTCACCGTTTCAACAAAGGCCAGCAGGATTACCTGCTTCCATTTGTGGAGGACGGTACGATCATTCTGATCGGTGCAACTACTGAAAATCCTTATTTCGAAGTAAATGGAGCTCTCCTTTCCCGCTCCATCATTTTTGAACTGAAACCTCTCAGTAATGAAAATATCCGCACGCTGATCCTCAGAGCCGTAAATGACTGCGATAAAGGCATGGGAAATTATGGCGCCGTAATTGATGACGATGCCCTGGAATTTCTGGCTGATATGGCAGGCGGTGATGCCCGCAGTGCCCTGAATGCGGTAGAACTTGGTATCCTTACTACCCCCAAAAGCGAAGATGGTTCTATTCATCTGACACTGGATGTTGCGTCTGAATGTATTCAGAAACGAGTCATCAAGTACGACAAAAAAGGCGACAATCACTACGATATCATATCCGCCTTTATCAAAAGTATGCGTGGTTCCGATCCTGATGCAGCAGTCTACTATCTTGCCAAGATGCTCTACGCCGGAGAAGATGTCAAATTCATCGCCCGACGTATCATGATCCTCGCCTCAGAGGATATCGGAAATGCAGATCCACAGGCATTGCAGGTCGCCGTTGCTGCCGCACAGGCTGTTGAACGTGTCGGCATGCCGGAATCACAGATCATCCTTTCTCAGGCAGTCACTTATATGGCATGTGCTCCAAAGAGTAATGCCGCTGTCAATGCCATTTTTGCCGCCATGGATTCTGTGAAACACACACAGACAACTGTTCCGGTTCACCTGCAGGATGCTCACTACGGCGGTCATGAAAAGCTCGGCAAGGGAATTGGATATAAATATGCTCATGACTATCCAGATCATTATGTTAATCAGCAATATCTTCCTTCTGAGATTGAAGGTTCTCATTTCTATGAACCAGGTGATCTTGGCTACGAAAAAACGATAAAAGAATATTTACAAAAGATAAAAGAGAGAACTGATTAAATCAGTTCTCCCATCAGCATTCCATAAATATCCTGTGATTTCTTAGCCCAGCTGTGGCACATCGCCTGTGCAGCTTCCCTGCTTGGTGCTGCCAGTGTCAGATCCAGCACTGTCGTATCTTTTTCAATGATCTGGCAGCGCACTGCATAATTTCCCTGTGGTGTCGTATAATAATCTGCCGGTGTCAGGATGCGTTCCTGCACCTGTCCGCCATGCGTCTGCAGATAATCTTTTACTTCGTTCTTAATCTCACCCGACAGTTCTTTTTCAAAATAAGAAAGTGTCTTTTTTTCCCTCTTCCGTAATCTCATAATAGGAACTGTTGGAAATTGTTCGCTTTCTCAGAAGCTCTGTTTCTACCAGTTCAGAAAGTACTTTCTGAAGCTGAAAATAATCTGTGTAATCTCTGTCCAGTATAAATTCTGAAATCTGAGAATTTGTCAGTGTTTCTTTTGAATGTTTCGCCATATATAAAACGATCAGTTTATAAGTTGTAAATGGTTCTGCCATTTCAATCACCTCTTTCTCACACAAGTCAGGCTTCTCGCTTCTTATTGCAGCTGTTTGCCCTGCCAGCTGTTACGAACCTTCATTTCGTGATGAAGAAGATTCAGAACTTCCCGCTTCCGGCTTGCCCACAATGGTGCGATAAGCAGCTTCTCCGGTCCATCTCCCGTCATTCTGTGAATAACGATTGAAGGATCCAGATATTCCAGACAATCTATCAGTAAATTCAGATATTCTTCTCTTTCGTAGACCCGGAATTTCCCGGCCAGGTAATCCTCTGCCAGATCGGTTCCCTTCAGCACATGCAGAAGCTGCAGTTTAATTCCCTGAATATCCTGTCCATTCAGATACTGCATTGTCTCCAGAATGTCTTTTTCTGATTCTCCCGGCAGTCCCAGTATCGTATGCACGATCACCTCAATCTGGCGCTTCCGTAAATTCTGTACTGCATCTTCAAAACAGGAAAGAGGATATCCTCGTCGAATATAGGCAGCGGTACGCTCATGCATCGTCTGAAGTCCAAGTTCTACCCATACCGGTTTCCTCTGGTTCAGTTCATTCAGGAGATCCAGTACATCCTCGCCAAGACAATCCGGTCTCGTTCCGATGGATAATGCGACCACTGACGGATGCGCAAGCGCTTCTGTAAAGATTTTCCGCAGGTATTCCACCGGTGCATACGTATTGGTATATGCCTGAAAATAAGCAATATATTTATGGATCGGCCGCTTTGCAGAAAGCAATGCGATCTGACTGTCGATCTGCTCTGTTACCGACAGCTCCGCATCTGCTGCAAAATCCCCACTTCCACCGGCACTGCAGAAAATACAGCCTCTGCTGCCAAGCTTACCATCCCGGTTGGGACAGGACATTCCTCCGTTCAGAGTCACCTTATAAACTTTTTCTCCGAACCTTTCCCTAAGCATATGATCCAGCGAATGATACGGCTTTCCATTCCAGTTCTTCTGCTGTGTCACCGCATCTGTATTCATACTTCTGTGCCTTCGCTTTTCTGTTCTTCATTTTCTTCCTTCGGCATATAAAGATCAAATATTTTTACAAGGAAGAAGGAATTACAGTACGCGATCACTCCGAATCCCATGACCAGAAACAGAACAAACAACGTGGACTGTATCTGATAAGAGCCTATAAATAACAACAGCAGCGGACAAAGTCCGATCAGTACCATGACAACTGTATACGGAAGATGGCGGATTGCCATGAACAGTGCATTTTTGATCGTATTACGGATCGTATTGTAAAACCTGGCAAGAATCGGATAAACATATAAAAGCAGTACATAATATATGATCACAAATGCCATAAAGATTACATGAAAAATCTGACCGGCACTTCCAGGCATATTTTTTGCAACATTCAGATCCAGATAAAGAACCGCACCAACGGCGATCATGATCAGATTAATAATTGTCGCCTGTTTGAAATTATCTTTAAAAGATTTAAAAAAGCTCCGAACAATATAAGCTTCCTCATTCCGGACCATCTTCAGTGTCACATAATACATAGCCGTAATAGATGCTCCGGCAGTAACGATCGGAATACAGCAGACCAGACAGATAATATTCAGGATACAAAGATCTGCCACCTTATTCATAAATGTAAAAAACTTATTGTCCATACTGAAAAAACGTCCCATATGCACAGCTCCTTTGTTTTCCGGTACTGATACCCCAGTAATCCTCTGTGTGTCAGCCTCTGTCTTACAGTATAACGAAAATCCCGCGAAAAAGCAATCAAAACCCAAACGGTTGTTTTCTTATGTGTTACTATGTGCAGCATCCTGTTCTGGATTTTACGGCAGGATCAACTGGTCTACTGTCACCAGTTGATATCCCTGCGCCTTCAGATCATCAGCAACCTGCAGTGCAGCTTCGACAGAAGTATCATATTCATCATGCATCAGAATGATTGCACCATCCTCAATCTGTTCCTTCACGGTACGGACAATCTTTTCTGTGTTCTTCACTTTCCAGTCCAGTGTATCGATCGTCCAGAATACAGGAAGCATCTCCACACATAGTTCCAGATTTTTCTTCCAGGCACCAAACGGCGGGCGCAGGTACAGTGGATAAACACCTGTTGTCTCATAGATCAGATTATTTGTTTTCAGGATTTCTTCCCTTGCCTTCGTCTCATTCAGTTTATCCAGCTGTACATGATGATAAGTATGGTTTCCTACCAGATGCCCTTCTTTCTGCATCCGTTCTACAAGCTCCGGATACTGTTCAACCTTCTCTCCAAGAAGAAAAAAAGAAGCTCTGACATTCCGCTCTTTCAGACCATCCAGAAGAAGTGGTGTATATCTGATATCCGGTCCGTCGTCAAATGTCAGTGCCGCCTGCGGATGCTTCCATTCTTTCACAGCTATTTCCGTAACTGATGTTTTTTGTGCCTGGGCCTGCATGGATTGCTCCACCAGCCGCATCATCCCCGGACCTGCTATATTTTCAGCCAGGATTCTGCCTGAAATACGGTGTGAGTCCATACTTTTTACTCGCACCGCAGTTATGATCAGTACGATCACCAATATCCCAATTCCTGCTTTTCTTTTTTTCATATTCCGGTTTCAAATCCCAGACATAACTATCCTTCTGTTCAGTATATGAAAAGTGGCAGAAAAAAAGCACCGGGGCTCGTAAAAAGCCCTCAGTGCTCTGTAATGATCCTGTATTTTATTTACCAAGCATGATCTTCAGCTGTGTTTCAATTGCATCCACACATTTGTCAAATCCGAGTTTTCCACTGTTCAGACAGAGATCATAATTCGTGGCATCACTCCACTGACCACCTGCAAATTTACGATAATAATCCTGTTTACGCTTATCATCTTTGAGAAGGAATTTCTCGACATCCTCTCTTGATCCGGAGATCTTCTGAGATGCCTGCTCTACACGGAACTCCCATGGTGCATGAATGAATACACGCAATGTATTCGGTCTGTCCTTGAAAACATAATTGACACATCGTCCGACAATTACATAGGATTCTTTTTCTGCAAGATCATTAACAACTTTTGCCTGATAATTAAACAAATTTTCATCAGAAATAAAATCTTTATTTCCCGGAAGGACCAGATCCCCTTTATAAATGCTGCTCTTATTTCCGAACAGAGATGATTTGATCTTATCTCCTGCTTCAATTTTTCCAAAGAGATTTACATCAATCCCACTTTCATCAGATGCCATATGAATGATCTGTTTATCATAAAAAGAGATTCCCAGACGTTCTGCCAGCATCTTTCCTACGGTACGTCCACCGCTTCCATACTGTCTTGCAATTGTGATCACTACATGATCCATATTAATTTCCTCCCTACTCGCCCAGATATGCTTTCTGGACGGATTCATCATGAAGCAGATCATCTGCTTTTCCTTCCAGAGTGATACTTCCTGTCTCGAGAACGTATGCTCTGTCTGCGATAGAAAGTGCTTTCTTCGCATTCTGCTCAACAAGCAGAACCGTTGTTCCACTCTCACTTACTTCTTTGATAATATCAAAGATCTCATTTACAAAGATCGGTGACAGACCCATTGATGGCTCATCCATAAGGATGATCCTCGGTTTGCTCATCAGCGCACGTCCCATGGCAAGCATCTGCTGCTCCCCACCGGAAAGTGTACCCGCACGCTGGCCGGTACGCTCTTTCAGACGTGGAAATCTTTTGTATACCATCTCAAGGCTCTGAGCGATCTCATTTTTATCTTTTCTTGTATAAGCTCCCATCAGAAGGTTTTCGTATACGGACATATCTGCAAATACACGTCTTCCCTCCGGCACATGAGCCATCCCCATCTCAACGATCTTGTGGGCCGGTGTCTTTGTCAGGTCTTTTCCTTCAAAAACAATGCTTCCTGCTTTTGCCGGAATAATTCCTGTCAGAGTCTGCAGGGTAGTTGTTTTACCTGCACCATTTGCACCGATCAGAGCAATGACCTCTCCCTTCTCTACACGAAAGGAAATCCCTTTTAATGCCTGGATAACACCATAATAAACCTGGAGATCTTTTACTTCCAACATTGACATTTGATTTTCCTCCTATTCTCCCAGATATGCGGTGATAACTGTCGGATCCTTCAGGACTTTGGATGTCTCACCCTGCGCAAGCACCTGTCCGAAGTTCAGTACAGTCAGTTCTTCGCAGATACCGCCAACCAGCTTCATATCATGTTCGATCAGAAGAGTTGTCATATCAAAATGTTCCTGCACAAAACGGATAGTGTCCATCAGTTCCTGTGTTTCATTCGGATTCATACCGGCTGCCGGCTCGTCGAGAAGAAGAAGCTTCGGATCTGTTGCCAGTGCTCTGGCAATCTCAAGTTTACGCTGTTTACCATATGGAAGGTTTCCTGCAAGGGTCTGCGCTTCCTTATCAAGATCGAATACCTTCAGGATCTCCATTGCTTTTTCATTCATTTCTTTCTCGACTTTGTGATACTTCGGAAGTCTCAGAATTCCGGTCAGTGTGGAATAGGAATGGTGATTATGCAGTCCTACTTTAACGTTGTCAAGAACCGTCATTTCTTTAAACAGACGAATATTCTGGAAGGTTCGCGCTATACCTGCTTTGTTGATCTCAATCGTGCTCTTTCCTGTGATGTCCTGTCCATCCAGTTTGATAATACCCTCTGTCGGTTTGTAAACGCCTGTAAGAAGGTTAAAAATTGTTGTTTTTCCTGCACCATTCGGTCCGATCAGGCCATACAGCTGACCCTTTTCGATAGATACATTGAATCCGTCAACTGCGCGAAGACCGCCGAACTGAATAGCCAGATGATTTACCTCTAACATTGCCATAGTTAAGCTGCCTCCTTTTTCTTTGCTGTTCCTTTGAATTTTTCAACCATACGCGCTCTCCAGTTTCTTGCTGCAGGAGCCCAGTTAAAGAGCATCATAACAATCAGTACAATTGCATAGATCAGCATACGGTAATTCGCAAACCCACGAAGCAGTTCCGGAAGTGCATACAGAATAACTGTTGCAATAATGGAGCCGCGAAGATTTCCAATACCACCAAGCACAACATATACCAGAATCAGAATAGACATATTATAATCAAATCCTGAAACCTTCAGCATGGAAAGATTATGTGCATAAAGCACACCTGCCACTCCGGCAAGAGCTGCTGAAACTGTAAATGCAAGAAGTTTGAATTTTGTAACATCAATACCTACCGATTCTGCTGCAATACGGTTATCTCTTGTTGCTGTGATCGCACGTCCGCTTCTGGAATTTACCAGATTCTGTACGATAAATAATGTCAGAAGGACAAGCACAATTCCAATCGGGAAGAAATAATGCTTTACATCTTTATAAAGTGCACCTGTTCCTGAAATACCAAGTGCGCCCTTCAGGATCTGTTTACCACCTGTTCCAAGCTTGAGAGCTGCGGAACTTGTAGCTACGTGAAGGCCACTGTCATCAATTCCAACATAGAGGATATTGATCAGGTTTTTAATAATCTCACCAAAAGCCAGTGTTACAATAGCCAGATAGTCGCCACGGAGTCTGAGTACCGGAATACCGATAATGACACCAAATACAGCTGCCACCGCTGCACCAACCAGAATCGCAAGAATAAATCTCGGAACCTGCGGGATATCACTGGCAATATGAGAAAACAATGCACTGGAATATGCACCTACACACATAAAGCCTGCATGGCCAAGACTAAGCTCGCCTGAAAATCCTACGACCAGATTCAGGGAGATTGATGCAATCGTGTATACACACAATGGAACCATAAGTCCCTTCAGAAGGTTTGAAAGATTTCCTGTAGCTGAAAGTATTTCAACGATGACAAACAGGACTAATACCAGTCCATAATTGATCAGATTGTTTTTGGTTGTTTTGTTCATATTCTTCATATCGTCCACCCCTTATACTTTCTCCTGGATGTTCTTGCCGAACAATCCGGTAGGTTTTACAAGAAGTACCACGATCAGAACTGCAAAGCAGATAGCATCTGCAACCTGTGAAGAGATGTAAGCCTTGCCGAAGATCTCAATCACACCAAGGAGGATTCCACCGACCATTGCTCCTGGAATAGATCCGATACCACCAAATACAGCTGCTACGAAAGCTTTGATACCAGGCATGGCACCTGTATATGGTGTCAGAGTCGGATATGTCTGACAGAGCAGAAGACCTGCGATCGCAGCAAGTCCTGAACCAATAGCAAATGTCAGGGAAATCGTTGCATTGACATTAACTCCCATAAGCTGTGCGGCATCACGGTCTTCTGAGACTGCCAGCATTGCACGGCCAGGTTTTGTCTTTTTAACAAAAAGAGTAAGTCCTACCATGATCACAACACATGCAAGAATTGTTACAATCGTAATACCTTTGATCGTAAGTTCTCCATTAAACAGTGTAACGGATGGTACATCCACAACTGTTACGAAACTCTTTGCATCTGCACCAAAGATCAACAGTGCAAGGTTCTGCAGAAGATAACTGACACCGATCGCAGTGATCAGTACGGCCAGGTTGGAAGATGCTTTACGAAGCGGGCTGTATGCAACCTTCTCAATCACAACACCAAGAACTGTACAGAATATTACTGAAAGCCCTACGGCCAGAACCGGAGACATTCCTCCTCTTGTAACAGCGGTAAGTATCACATACGCACCTACCATGATAACGTCACCATGGGCAAAATTAAGCATTTTGGCGATACCATACACCATCGTATATCCAAGTGCGATGATCGCATAGATGCTGCCCAGGCTTATTCCATCTTTTAAATATGATAAAAAACTCATAGTGCACCTCTTTAATAATATGTCATATTAGCGCAAGAAAGGGGACGGCCCTGTGATAACAGGAAGCCGTCCCCCGTCCTCTGAATTTCAGTATCTGACTGCTTACTGCATTTCTACGTAAGCGCCGTCTTTGATCTCAAAAGCTTTTGGCTCTTTGTCACATTCACCATCTTCTGTCCATTTAGCTTTACCTGTCAGACCATCAAGCTCGATGTTCAGCATGGATGCAGACATTGCTGCGCTGATATCTTCGTTGGACATATCCGGTGTAATTCCTGCATCGTTTGCTGCAAGCTGCATAGCATAGATTACATCATATGCATCTGCTGCGAACTGGTTCGGAACTTCATCTTTGTTTGCTGCTTCATAAGCATCTACAAATGCTTTGGATTTTTCATCATCAGATGTAGCTGAGAATGGTGTCAGAAGCATAACGCCTTCTGCAAGTGAAGTATCAAAGTTTTCTACTCCAAGGATACCGTCCATACCATCTACACCGAATTTCTTCATATCATCCATTCCAGCGTCATGTGCCTGCTGAAGAATCAGAGCGTTGTCTGAATAGTAGTTAGGAAGGAACAGGAGCTCTGCTCCACTGTCTTTGATCTTTTTAAGCTGTACAGAGAAGTCTGTATTGCTGTCTGCTGTGTAAGCTTCGTCAGCTACAACTTCAAGTCCGTTATCCTCAGCTGCTGCAACAAATGCATCATTAACACCTGAGTTGTAATCTGCGGAAGAATCATAAAGAACTGCTACCTTTGTTGCCAGCTTATGTTTACCGATAAATTCAGCAGATTTTGTTCCCTGTGCCGGGTCTGTAAAGCACATACGGAATTCATTGCTTCCGGAGGTGATACAATCAACTGCTGTACCAGATGGTGTAAAGAGGAATGTGCTCTCTGCTGCTTCGGCACCAACTGCAATACATGCACCAGATGTTACTGTACCACAAAGCATCTGCATTCCTTTGTCGAGAAGGTCATTGTATGCATTGACTGCTTTTTCCGGGTCTCCCTGGTCATCTCCTGCAGCAAGAACTTCAACATTATATCCGTTGAATCCGCCGTTTGCATTTACTTCTTCAGCTGCAAGCTGTACTGCATGATATACACCAAGTCCATACTGTGCATAATCTCCTGTCATCGGTCCAATAACACCAATCTTAAATGTCTCCGCTTCATCTGCAAATACTGCTGTTGGCATCATTGCTGCTGTCATAGCTACTGCTGCTGTTACTGCAAGTACTCTCTTCATATTTTTCATAATAAGATCCTCCTATCTTATATTAGCTCTGCGTCGCTTTCACTCGCTAAAGCTTTAATGTATTTGATTATAGCATTCAGTTTCTACGATTGCAAGCAAAAATTTTAGATTTATTTAATATTTTGTATTTTCTCAAGAACTCTTGTTGTCTTTGAGCGGACATTGAGTTCAAAAAAAGACCGTGGTTCAATATCGAACTCCACGGCCCCATAATCTTATTACTTATGCTACTGCTTTTTTAGCGATTTCAGCAAGTGCTGCAAATCCTTCTGCATCGTTTACTGCAAGTTCAGCAAGCATCTTTCTGTTGATATCGATGTTTGCAACTTTAAGTCCGTGCATCATTTTGCTGTAGGAAAGTCCGTTCATTCTTGCTGCTGCATTGATACGAGCGATCCAGAGCTGTCTGAACTGACGTTTTTTCTGTTTACGTCCTGCATAGGAGCTTGCAAGTGCTCTCATAACAGACTGTTTTGCTACTCTATACTGTTTGGAACGGGCTCCTCTGTAACCCTTTGCCAGTTTTAATGTACGGTTATGTCTTTTCTTTGCGTTTAATCCGCCTTTAATTCTTGCCATTTCTTATTTCCTCCTGTTCGTCTTCCAATATCATCTGCTGCTTATTATTATAAATAAGGCAGTGCTTTCTTAATGTTCTTAAGGTTTGTAGAATCAACAACAGTAGCTTTTCTCAGATTTCTCTTTCTCTTCTGAGATTTCTTTGTTAAGATATGGCTCTTATAAGCTTTATTTCTCATGATTTTTCCGGTTCCGGTTTTTTTGAAACGTTTTGCTGCTGCTCTACAAGTTTTAATCTTAGGCATAATTATTTCCTCCTTAATTCGTGGTACTGTTTTTTATTTCTTATTATCAAGAACACGTGCCAAAACACGCTGTCTGTGATAACTGCTTAACGCTTTTCGCTGAGAAACATTGTCATGCTTCTGCCTTCAATCTTAGGGGCTTTCTCAACAACTGCCACATCTGCAAGAAGTTCTGCAAAATCATCAAGTACATGTTTGCTGCTTGCCATATGTGCCATTTCTCTTCCACGGAAACGTAATGTAACCTTGACACGGTCTCCTTTAGAAAGAAATTTTCTTGCTGCATTGACCTTCGTCTTCAGGTCATTTGTATCAATGTTTGGAGAAAGACGTACTTCCTTGATGTCAATTGTCTTCTGTTTTTTCTTAGCTTCTTTTTCCTTACGGGAGAGCTCATAACGATACTTGCCGTAGTCGATAATCTTACAAACCGGCGGCTTTGCCTGCGGTGCGATTTTAACAAGATCAAGTCCGGCTTCCTGAGCCTTTGCAAATGCTTCTCTTGAAGAAACGATTCCAAGCTGTGCTCCATCCGGTCCGATCAAACGTACCTCTTTGTCTCTGATCTGTTCGTTAATCATTAAATTGCTAATTGTAGTACACCTCCATACATTTAAATAAATGATAAACCTGAATCTCTCAGCTACTGTATAGGAACAGTAACTCCACCCTGTCTTATGAAAACAAAAAAGAGTATGGACAGTTTCCACACTCTGCTATATCCAGGGATAACCAAATGAAATCTCTTTTTCATTTTTATCTCTGTGCATTCCCCGATCTCTGTAGATCAGCCTGCTGCGATATATCAACCTGAGCCGCATTATATGCGCTGAGGTGAGAGTGAAACTCTGCTTTGTTTTCCACGTACTTTAAAAAGATATCATGTCTTTTATATAATGTCAAGTTATTTTTTATACATATTTTTATTTTTTCAGCGCATACTATTCCTGCATGACGTTTGCTGTTATGCATAATCATATCATTATATAAGAAGGAGGCTTCTATTATGACAATTCTGAAATGTAGTGCCACAAAATGTCTTTACAATGAAAATGAGCTCTGTTCCAGAGGCGATATTGAGATTACAGGAGATAATGCTCATCGTGCAGATGAAACAAACTGTGGAAGTTTTCGTGACCGCGCGACTGCCGGTATGACAAACAGCAAAGCTCATCACTGCGGCTGTGAAAAAATCAACATCGACTGTAAAGCTCAGGAATGTACCTATAACGATCAGCGCAAATGTACGGCTTCTGCTATTGATGTGGTCGGATGCAGCACAGACGGATGTAACGAAACAAAATGTAATACCTTCTCCTGCAAATGCTGATCCTTACTCTCAAAAAGACGCTGCATCAAACAGCGTCTTTTTTATGTCTGAATCATTCAGTTTCTAATCCTGTCGCTTCCTATCTGTTTCTCAGGAAATCCGGAATCTGGATATCTTTCTTCTGTACTGTGCTGGTCGGAACTTTGCCTGTATAAGAACCATTGTTCATAGTCGGCAGACTGAAGCTTGGCATAGACATTGTACTGGAAGACGATGCAGATGTACCTGCTGCCGGTTTACGTACACCAAATGGTGTTGTATTGCTTCTTGTACCAAATGGAGTGGTCTTTGCAGCTGTATCGGATAATCCGGTCGCAATAACTGTGATCTTAGCATAGTCTGCAACAGAATCATCATACATAGCACCAAAGATGATGTTTGTATCTTCACCTGTCAGCTCCTGTACATAGCTTGCTGCATCATTTGCATCCATAAGAGAAATATCTCCGGAAATATTGATGATCACATGAGTAGCACCTTTGATGGTTGTCTCAAGCAGCGGAGAGGATACAGCCTGCTGAACAGCTTCCATAGCCTTGTCATCTCCTCTGGCCTCACCAATACCGATATGTGCGATTCCTTTATCTGTCATAACTGTCTGAACATCCGCGAAGTCAAGGTTGATCAGTGCCGGCAGATTGATCAGGTCTGTAATTCCCTGGACAGCCTGCTGCAGAACCTCGTCAGCTTTGCGAAGTGCTTCCGGCATAGTTGTACGACGGTCTACGATCTCAAGCAGTTTGTCGTTCGGGATAACGATCAATGTATCAACAGCTTTCTTCAGATTCTCGATTCCTGTAAGAGCATTGTTCATACGTGTTTTTGCTTCAAAACGGAAAGGTTTTGTTACAACGCCAACGGTCAGGATTCCCATTTCCTTAGCTGCTGCTGCAATAACAGGAGCTGCACCTGTACCGGTACCACCACCCATTCCACAGGTAACAAATACCATGTCAGCGCCTTCGATCAACTGTTTTACTTCTTCTATGCTCTCTTCAGCGGCCTTCTGACCAACTTCCGGCTGTGCACCGGCGCCAAGGCCTTTTGTAATCTTTTCACCAATCTGAAGTACTGTTGGAGCTTTGCAAAGTGTCAGGGCCTGTTTATCAGTATTTACACCAACAAACTCAACTCCTCCGATGGCTTCTTCCACCATTCTGTTAACTGCATTATTACCAGCCCCGCCTACACCGATTACAATAATCTTTGCAGAGGACTCAGCTTCATTTGACATAATCTCTAACAATGTACTTCCTCCTTTATTTACCTGATATCAGCGTATCAGGCTGCATATAGATATATCATATATTTTTTTTCGAATTAATCAACTACTATTTTTGTTTTTTTATACTTTTTTCACTATTATTCGCCATTTCCATCACTCATAAGATTCCTCATCTGTATCTCCCTGATCCCAGCCATCCGACTCTTCATCACTGTAGCTCTCAGTATCTTCATCCGAGGAATCTGTATTCGTATCAGAACTGTCTTCTTCTGAATCTTCCTCCGAAGTATCACCTGAAGAAGTGCCGTCATTATCCGGCATAGGTCCCACGTAGTTGCCATCTTTGTCATACTCGCTGACACCGTCAAAGCCACCGGATTCATTATATCCGCCTGTCCAGTCTCCAAAGCTATCCAGAAGTTCCTGCGTCGGCTCCGATCCAACATAGTTCAGATTTTCATCATATTCACCGGAACCTGTATAATCGCCTTCTTCGTCATAACCGCCTACCCAGTTTTCTTTTGCATAATCAAGTGCCGTCTTTGGTTTTGCTCCTACATAATTGCCATTTTCATCGTATTCACCATCACCGGTATAATCACCATTTTCATCATAACCTCCGGTCCAGTTCTCTGCAGTTACTTCCTCTTCCTCTTTTTCAAAAGTCACTGTTTTAGAACTTTCTGTGATATTCTCCATATGAAGGATCCCCTTCTCACCCGTAATCTGTGGAAGAATCGCAACCATTCTGGACATTTTATCTTCCAGATATTTATCTTTTCCAAGTTTTACCATGATGTCTCCATAAATAAGGTCTATGGTGGAATCATCCTCCAGCTGGATATAATCTGGCTGAAGATCATTTTTTGCAAAAATCGTAGAAAGTGCAACCGCAGTATTTAGAACAGCATCCTTAATCGGAAGTTTTTCATTCATAACAACTTTTTTTACCTGAATACCCTCAAAATAGGGGACAGACTCATCCCTGGTCTTGTCGCCTTCTACAAACATTCCATTTCGATCAAAATACACATAGCTGTCAAGATATGGGATACAACCCACTACACTTTTCTCACGGACACTGATCACGATCGAGTTCCGACCGGATCTGCTGACGGAATATCCTTCAATATATGGCACACCCTGCACATTATTTTTTGAACACGTGATCGGTGCCAGAACAGAATTAGAAGAAAAAGCTCCTGTAAGAACCATTTCCTTCAGTTCTTCTTTTGTATAGTGGTTACTTTCCATCACTTCCACCTTTGACACATGAAAAAAAGCAAAGAAAAAAATAATCCCGGCCAGAACAGCAACAGCAGCAGCTCCTCCGACCAGTTTCGCCTGTTTTTTTGTTATTTTAAATTTCCTGTAATTGGATGTTCTCATAAAAAACTAATACCTGTATCCTCTGAACTCATATTAACTCAAACCGATAAGATATCCTCCATATAGATTTCTGCCTGAAGGTACCTCAAATCTCTGCAAATGTCTTCATACCCTCTTCGGATAAAAGGAACACCCTCTATCACAGATTCTCCATCTGCTGCAAGAGCCGCGATCACTAGCGCTGCTCCACCTCTCAGTTCCTCTGCCCGCAGCCTGCATCCCTTTAGTCTGCTTCCACAGATCTTTACTTCGCTTCCCCTAACTTCTATGTGTGCCCCCATTTTTGTAAGTTCACTGCATATCTTAAACCGGTTCTCAAATATATTCTCCCTTATGCGGCTTATTCCCGGAACTGTAGTCAGTACTGCCAGCAGTGGTGACTGAAGATCTGTCGGGAATCCCGGATAAGCTTCTGTTTCCAGAAACGGAACCGAAAATTGTATTCCGGCTCCATTCGCTATTAGTTTACCACTCTTCCATTCATATTGTCCACCCATTTTCCGATATACTTCAAGGAACGCCTCCATTTCTCCCTCAGGTGCATTCTCCACAGTCACTGATCCACGCGAAGCTGCAGCCGCGCAAAGATATGTTCCCGTAACGATCCGGTCTGCCGGTATTAGCATCTCTGTCCCGTGAAGAGAGGTCACTCCCTGAACCCGGATGCACCCTTCTTTCTCATGCCAGATCCGCGCTCCCATCTTTTGCAGAAATCTGCAAAGCCATGTAATCTCAGGTTCTCTTGCACAATTTCTGAGTACGGTCTCTCCTTCAGCCAGAACAGCTGCAAGCAGTGCCTGTTCCGTGGCCCCTACACTTCTGTCAGGAAAATTTATCTCCTGCCCTTTCAGCTTTTTGCAATCTGCCTGAATTTTTCCGTTTTTTTCTGAAATTATCGCACCCAGACTTTTCAGCGCATACAGATGAAGATCTATCGGACGTTTTCCGATCACGCAGCCACCCGGATAACCGATCACACCTCTTTGGTTTCTGCCGAGAAGTGCTCCCAGCAGAATCACAGAACAACGCATTCTTCCTGTATATTCCGAGGCAATTTCCATTCCACAGACTTTGCTGCAGTCAAGATACAGATCATGGCCCTTCCACCAGGTAACGACTCCCAGAATGTGAAGGATTTCTTCCATATAACAGACATCAAGAATACGCGGACAGCCTCTCAGAACACAGATTTCCCTCTGAAGCAGTGATGCAGCCATGATCGGAAGTACTGTATTTTTTGATCCCTGCACAGTTATGCTGCCCTTAAGACAGTTTCCCCCAATCACGTGAATTTCATCCAAATGATCCACTCCCACAGAGTCTCTTACAGTTAATATATGCAAAGACCAGACTTCCGTCACAGAAGTCTGGTCTTATATTACAATGCTCTTACATATTCTTTGAACATGTCTCCACGCTGTTCATAATTATCAAACTGTCCCCAGCTTGCACATGCCGGTGAAAGAAGTACCGCATCACCAGGATTGGCTTTTTCGGCACATATCTTTACTGCCTCCTCAAGATTTTCACAGAGAATGCATGGGCAGACACCAAGACGTTCTGCCGCCTCTTTGATCTTGTCACGCGTCTGGCCGATCAGCACCAGATATCTTACCTTCCCGTCAAAAGAATTCAGCCACTCATCATAACTGGAACCTTTGTCGTAACCACCACCGATCAGGAGCGTCGGACGGTTCATTGCCTGGATTCCTTTTATTGCTGCATCAGGATTGGTTCCCTTGGAATCATTATAATATGCAACACCATTTTTCTCCATGACATATTCAATGCGGTGTTCTACTGCTGTGAACGCACAGATGCTCTTACGGATATTTTCCACAGACACACCTGCATAATATGCCATTGCAGATGCCGCCATAACATTCTCAAAATTGTGCTGTCCGAGAAGTTTCAGTTCTCCTGTATGTACCAGAGGGATTTCTTCGTCTGCTGTTTTCAGTACGATCAGATCTCCATCCAGATAAATACCCTCGTCCAGTTTTCTCACGCTTGAAAAATACACAGTTTTCGGAACAATGTGTCTGCCAAACTCACGAAGCACTTCATCTTCATAGTTCAGGATACAGTAATCCTCTGCTGTCTGATTTTTGACGATCAGTTCTTTGACGCGGATATATTCTTCCATCGTATGGTGTCTGTTCAGATGGTCTTCCGTAATATTCAGGATTGCACTTACCTTCGGCGCAAACTCTTCGATCGTTTCCAGCTGGAAACTGCTGATCTCGGCCACTGTTGTGGAGCTATCTTTCATTTCCAGTGCCTTTGATGTATATGGAGTTCCAATATTTCCTACTACAAAAACAGAATCTTCTGCATCACTCATAATCTTTCCCAGAAGAGCTGTTGTAGTTGTTTTGCCATTTGTTCCTGTAATTGCCAATACTCTTCCCTTGCCGGTACGATACGCAAGTTCTACCTCACCCCATACCGGAAGTCCCTGTTCATAAAAGCTCTTTACAAGCGGAATATCCGTCGGTACACCAGGACTCAGCACTGCCAGATCCAGTCTCTTCTGCACTTCTTCCGGAAGTTCTCCTGCATATACTTCAATATTGTTGCAATCTGGAACTTTTTTTATTACAGTCTCTTTATCAAGATCTTTATTTCCATCATAAATGACAGGTTGCGCCCCTACTTTCGCCAGAAGCTCTGCTGCACCGATTCCACTTTTTCCGGAACCAAATACAAGCACTTTTTTCCCCTGTAAATTCATTTTAATTTCCTCCTTATTACCTATGAGCAAGCTCATGTGGATTTTGACCTTTTTGTCCGGACATCTTATAACGCCAGAAGTGCGATCAGGCACATAACAGCAGTAATTACAGAAAATACTGCTACAACTCTCGTTTCTGACCATCCACACAGTTCAAAATGATGATGGATTGGCGCCATTTTAAAGATACGTTTGCCATGAGTAGCTTTAAAATAAGTTACCTGAATCATGACAGAAAGTACTTCTACCAGATAAATCAGACCGATCAGCAAAATAAACAGCGGCATCTGCATCATATATGCAGCACCTGCCACAAATCCGCCCAGTGCCAGAGAACCGGTATCTCCCATAAACACTTTTGCCGGATATACATTAAACAGAAGGAATCCCATCAGTCCACCGACAACGGCTCCTGTCACAGGTTCGATCCCGCTCTTTGTTCCAATGGAAACTACGGTAAAAAATACCGCTACGATCAAAGTCACGCTGGAAGCCAGTCCATCCAGGCCATCTGTAAAGTTCACACCGTTTACAGTACCGATCACAGCAAAAAACAGCACCGGAATCGCAAACCATCCAAGGTTCAGATAATGATCCGGCCAGAATGGGATACGCATTGCAAGATCAATATTTGTATAGTTCAGGATATAAAAAACAAAAATACCGGTCACAACGACCTGCAGTCCAAATTTCTGCCATGCCAGCAGTCCGTCTGAACGTTTCAGTACAACTTTCAGATAATCATCCAGAAAACCGATGATTCCAAATCCAAGTGTCAGAAACAGTACCGGAATAATTGCCGGATAGTCTTTTACATAGAACAGAGAAGTAACCACTGCAGCGATCAGAAAGATCACTCCACCCATTGTCGGAGTTCCTGCCTTTTTCAGATGCGACTGCACACCTTCCACTCGTTCTGTCTGTCCCATCTTGAGTTTTCTCAGAAACGGGATGATGACTGGTCCCAGGATCACACTGATCGCAAATGAGATCAGTACCGGGAATACAACTTGAATATTCATCCTCACACCTCTTATCATTCTTTCGTTTTTTATTACGTTTGATTATAAGGCTTTTCGTCTGATTTATCAACTCCCAGATACGGGAGTATATTTTCGAAGATACTTCTCACAACGGGAGCTGCGATCGTTCCTCCATAATAAATTCCCTGTGGATCATGGATAATACACAATGCAAGAACTTTCGGATCATTTGCCGGTGCGAATCCCAGAAACGAAGAAATATAGCGATTTGCACTTCTGGGAAGCGTCTGTGATGTTGCAGTCTTTCCGCCGATCCGATATCCCTCCACTGCTGCATTGCGCCCGGATCCCTCCTCAACTACCTGCTCCAGGATATACCGGACAGTTTCAGAGATCTTGCCATCCAGAATCTTTCTGCCATTGGAATATTCCAGCGCCTTTACTGTTTCTCCATCTGATGACTCAATCGCCACTCCAAAATGAGGAGTGATCTGCGTTCCACCATTGATCAGGGAACTCACAGTTGCCGCCAGACGAATCGGTGTGATCTGAAAAGACTGTCCAAACGATACCGTCGCAAGTTCCACTTCTCCCATATTTTCTTCCTGATGCATGATCGTTCCCGCCTCTCCCGGAAGATCGATCCCGGTCTTTTCCATCAGTCCAAACTGTCGAAAATACTGATAGTACTTATCCGCACCAAGCCGTAATCCCACCTCAATAAACACCGGATTGCAGGAATTTTCCGCACCTTTCACAAAATTCTGTGCTCCATGGCCTCTTCGGTTCGCACAGTGGATTCGCCGGTCCTCCACCAGCTTATATCCCGGGCAGTAAAAAGAATCGTTCAATGATACTACTCCTTCCGCAAGGCCGGCTGCCATCGTAATGATCTTAAAAGTCGATCCTGGTTCATATGTATCATTCAGACACGGATTTCTCCACATCTGATTCAGAAGATCCTGTTTTTTTTCTTCACTCATCCCTTCTGCATCCATGCCTGAATTCAGTTCAAAAGGCTCATTCAGATCAAATTCCGGAACATTTACACAGGCATAAATTTCTCCATTCTGCGGATTCATAAGGAGTATGGAAACCCTCTCGGCCTGTTTTTCTTCCATCACTTTCTGTGCCGCCTGCTGTACATATTTCTGTATATCTGCATCCAGACTTATTCTCAGTGTATAGCCTTTTTGTGGTTCTTCTCTGTTTTCACCGATTCCGTCCAGTTCAATCCCTCTCGCATCCGTTGTTGTCAGGATTTTTCCAGGTTTTCCCTTTAGAATATCATCATATTCCACTTCCAGTCCAATGATTCCCTGATTATCCCCGCCTGTAAACCCAAGCACCTTCGACGCGAGTGTCCCCATCGGATAGTAACGCCTGTAATCTTCATCTACTTTTATCCCCGCAAATCCTGCATTTCGAATTTCATCTCCTGTTTCTTTCTCCACATTTGTACGTATTCTTTCTATGGAAGAAATTTTTTCCTACTTTTTTCCGTACAGTCTGCTCAGATATCCCCAGTTTTTCTGTCAAAAGAGCGATCACTTTTTCCGGCTCTTTTATCTGACTGTGAATTACAGAAATCGTACACACTGTTTTATTTGCAGCAAGTACTTTTCCCTTTGCGTCCACAATTTCACCACGTGCGGCCTTAATGTCTCTTTCCCGTTCATGAAGATCCTCCGCTTTTTCATAATAATAATCCGAACGAAAGCCCATAAGATAGATCAGTCTGCCAATCAGACACAAGATCATCAGCAGACACAAAAAGAAAACGATCCACACTTTCCTTTTATGAAATGTATAAATTTTTTTTCATAAAAAAATCCTCTGGAAAACAGTCATAATAATATATGACTGTTCTCCAGAGGAGATGTGTACGACTCTTTATTTAGTCCAGCCCGGCCTCTTCGTTTGTGATGCCTTCGCTTTCCATATCGTTATTTTCTGTAGTGTCCGATTCATCCTCTTCCGGTGGTGCAGGAACATTGGTATCTGAAATCGCTTCCTTCAACGTAGTGTCTGAATCCGAAGAAGACGTAATCAGATATGTGGACATGATATACTGTCCGTTATCATCCAGCTTGTGTTCTCCGTTGTCATTTAAAAGATAGCCATTTTCATCAATACGGTTTCCTTCAAGATCCACGCGGTTTCCACTGCCATCCACCAGATTTCCCTTTTCATCCACACTACTTCCGGATACATCTACCAGGCGGCCTTTAAATCCTTCCCAGAGTTCCGTCTCAGGAACACTGCCGTCTTCAGATTCATCCGGAGTAACATTCAGATACGGAAGAAGTTCTGACAGAATTCCCTGTGCGATATACTGTGGATATTTACTGTCCGCCTGCTCATCTGCTTTCGGCTCATCAACAACCACGTAGAGAAGGATCTGCGGATCATCCACCGGTGCAAAAGTGATAAAAGAAACCAGGTATTTGCCGTTGCCTCGCGGAAACTTTTCGGCAGTACCGGTCTTACCACCGGAACTGTATCCCTGTACCTTTGAAGTACCACTGGTACCTTCCTGCACACTGGCCTGCATGTAAGAACGGATATCTGCTGATATCTCTGAAGAAACTGTCTGTTTCATAAGAATCGGATCAAATTTCTTTACAGTTGAACCACTGCTGTCTTTGATCTCACTTACCAGATGAGGCTGATAATAGGAGCCTCCATTGATAACAGAGCACATGGCGTTGATCTCCTGGATCATGGTACAGGTAAATCCCTGTCCGAACGCGGAACATGCAAGCTCTGTCTCGCCCATCGTATCTGCAGTATGAATCACACCAGAACCTTCATTTGGAAGGTCGATTCCGGTACGGCTTCCGAAGTTAAACAGCGTCTGTGCCTTGAGGTACTGTTCCGTTCCCATCTTGGCTGCAATCTGCATCATCGCATCGTTACAGGAGTTCGCGATAACATCCCGCAGTGCCTCTGTTCCGTGTGCATCCGGCCAAACCGCACATTTGATGTACGTATCGCCATTCGCACCAAAGGTCTGTCCACCATCACAGACAAATGTATCGTTCTCCGAAATTTTACCCTTTTCCAGTGCACCCGCCATAACGATCGGCTTCACAACAGATCCCGGCTCATACGTCTCTGTCACACAGAAATTGTTCCACATGGCATTCAGGGCTGTCACCGTATCCTCATCATTCATCGCTGCAATCTGATCCTCAGAATAAATACTCGAAAGATCACGCGGATCATTCAGATCATAGCGGTCCCCGCCATCCATGGCAACGATCTCACCGGTAGATGGCTTCATTGCGATCACACCGATATTTTTTGCTCCCATGGCTTCTTTAAATCCATTAACATATTTTTCAACAATCTGCTGTACACCCACATCCAAGGTTGTTACAATACTCTGTCCGTCTTTCGGATCGATGATAGTCTGTTCCACATCTGCATTGTCATTGATATATCCATACTGACGGCCATCCGTCCCCATCAACGTACTGTTATAGTAACTCTCCAGCCCTACGTCTGCCGTATCTCTGGAAAGTGTAAATCCAATCGCATCATTTGCAAGCTCATTAAACGGATAACTTCTCAGATAATCTTCTTCAAACCATACCCCTTTTATATTTGCCCGCTCTGCTTTCTGTGCATCTGACAGCTCGCTGTCTTCAGCCGGAGATTCATAATCTTCAAAAGCTTTTTTCTCATCCATGGAGAGCTGCTTCTTCAGGATCTGATACTGGCTGTTCTTCGTATCCTCGGCGGAAAGGATCGACCGAATCTTGTCTTCATCAAGTCCCAGCACGTCTGTCAGTGCTCTTACTGTCGGTTCTACATATTTTTCATCAGAGTTGACGGTCTTGCAGTCAAGGATCACAGAATACACTTTCTGACTTGTCGCCAGGATATTACCGTTACGGTCATAAATATCTCCTCTTTTCGCTGGAAGAGTACTGCTCTGATACTTCTGCTGTGCCTGTGTCAGTAACCTGTTTTTTGTACTTTTTTGCCACTGGTAGCATTAATATAAGTAATTCTGCCCAGTAAACCAACTAAAGCTAGCAACACTACAGCGAATAGTCCTACTAGCTTTCCTCTCATTTTGTGATTAATTTTTTTCTGAGGTCTTCTTCGATTCCTCGTATTGGTATTGCTCAATGATCTATCACCTCTTGGACTCAGGAACTTCCTGATACTGTCTTACATAACTGTTACTCGGCATAGTATAAGTCTTTTTCTGGTCATCTTTCGGATAATTCATTCCCAGACGCCCTATGGCAAGCTTCTTGATCGTATTCAGATCCACATCTGAAGTTACCTGACTCTCATATGCATTGTTGTCTTCTTTAATCTGTGACAGTTCTGTTTCCAGAGAAGCAACTGTTTTTATCTTACCTGTCAGCTCCGATTTCAGCTGAAGATAATTGACACAGCAAAAAAGTACGGCAACACTTACCACTGCAAGGAACACCACAAAACCGCGTCCCATGCTCTTTGCTTTTTCTCTGTTTCTCTGTGCTTCCCGACTGAGCTGTCTCGGTTGAGCTGCCGGTCTCTCCGGCATATTTTCACGAACTCGTCGCGCGGTCTGCACTCCAGGAGCCTGATACGGTCTCGCAGGAACTTCCTGCAGTCTTCGCACCGCATTCCCATCCACATACATTCCACGGGCATTTCTGGCATTTGTTCTGTTTTTTCTGGATGTGACTGCTCTGTTCGTCCTCTCCATCTACATCTCACAACTTTCTACTTCTATACTTAATTAAAGATATCTTCTTTCAAAGATTCTGAGTTTTGCACTCTTAGATCTCGGATTCTCTTCCATTTCTGTCTCACTTGGCAGAATCGGTTTTCTCGTGATCACTTTTCCTTTGGATTTCTTGCCACATACACATACTGGGAAATCCGGTGGACAGGTACATGGATTTTCATTTTTTCGGAAAATTGTTTTTACAATCCTGTCCTCAAGAGAATGAAAGGTAATAATACAGATTCTTCCGCCATCATCCAGAAGATCGATCATCCCATCCAGTGATTCTCTCAGAACATCAAGTTCCCGGTTCAGTTCAATTCGGATTGCCTGAAAAGTTCTCTTTGCAGGATGTCCTCCAGTTGCCTGGATTTTCATCGGAATCGACTGTCGTATGATCTCGGTCAGTTCTCCGGTTGTCTGAATCGGTGCTTTGGCTCTCGCAGCCACAATATGTTTTGCAATGTTTTTTGCAAATTTATCTTCACCGTAATCACGAATGATACGGTACAGTTCTCTTTCATCATAACCATTCACGATATCCGCAGCTGTGCGGCTCTGTCTCTGGTCCATTCTCATATCCAGCGGTGCATCCACACGATAGGTAAATCCACGCTCTTCATTGTCTAACTGATAAGACGAAACTCCCAGGTCCAGAACAATTCCATCAACTTTCTGAATTCCCAGGTTCTTCAGCTCATTCGCCATGTAACAATAATTGCTGCGAATAATCTGAACTCTGTCACCATAGGCGGACAACCGTTCACTCGCAGCAACTATTGCATCTTGGTCCTGATCTATGCCAATAAATCTCCCCTTGGCAGAAAGTCTGCGGCACACTTCCTGTGCGTGCCCTGCTCCTCCCAGAGTTCCATCCACATAAGTACCATCAGGTTTTACCCTTAAACCATCGATGGTTTCTTCCAGTAATACAGATTTGTGTTTAAATTCCATATCCGTCTCCTGTTGGATTTCTTTCCGGCGTAATGCTTAAATGATGATACCCATGTCCTGCATACCCTCTGCAATACTGTCCATATCATCATAATCACAATTCTCGCTCCACTTCTCTTTGCTCCATACCTCAATTCTGTTGAGGTTTCCGGTGAGCACAACGTCTTTTTCCAGACCAGCGAATTCCCGTAACGTCTGCGGTACAAGAATTCTCCCCTGCTTGTCCAGTTCACAGTTTGTCGCACCTGCTACAAAGAAACGTGTGAAGGTTCTGGCATTTTTGTTTGTAAGTGGTAAGGCTCTGAGTTTTTCTTCAAAGGCATTCCATTCATCCATAGGATAAATAGAGAGACAACCATCAAGTCCCTTTGTCAGAACAAACTCCTCTCCCAGGAGTTCTCTGAATTTGGAAGGGATGATCAGACGCCCCTTCGCGTCGATTGTATGATTGTATTCGCCCATGAACATATAAACTCACCTACTCTCGTGAGATACGATTCTCCCCTTCGTATCTGCCGGCGGAAATGGATAAATATGCCACATTCCCTCCATTCGCCACCACTATTCACCACTTTCTACCACTTATAAAATCATTCTAACCTATTTACCTTGAAAATACAAGTGGGAATCGTAGTTTTTTTCTGAACAATTTTATACATTTTAAGCGGAAAATTGCCATATTTTACGAGAGTATTACAGAAGATTTTCTAATTTTCAAAGTTGTTTAAAAAGCGAAGGGGTCCTCCCTTTGGAGAACCCCCTTTAACTCTGTCACATGTCTATTTTCATGTTACCCGTTTATTATTTATACATCTTCGCGATCATCCGGTCCAGCCTCTGGCTCAGCCTCAGCTGATTCGGCAGATCCCTCCGTTCCCTTATTCTCTGATTCAACAGTTTCTGCAGACGCCGGAGCTTCTGCCGCTTCCGCATCTTCGACAGACTCTGAAACTTCCGTTTCTGTCGTTTCAGCAGTTTCTGCGGATTTTGAATCTTCCGACTCATTTGATTCCGTATTTTCTTCAGCCACCATCTTTCCCGCTCTATCCAGTTCTTCAAGAATGTCTCTGAACTCATCCTGTACATTCTCAAAGTTATGAATGTCTTCCAGTCTGCTGCCATCATTTTTCTCTTCTGCGGCATTACGCTCCTCTCTCCTGCGTCTGCTGACCTTCTCTCTTTTCTTTGAAAGAATCCTTCGCACTGTCGCAACAATGCCACAGATCAGGAAAAGTGCAGCAGACACAAGCAGGGAAACCGGTATCTTTGTCTTCGGAATATACAGTTTATCCGTGCGAAGCCACTCGATCACACACTTGCCCAGCCCGTATCCTGCAAGATATCTGAGAAAGATCTCACCTTCAAATTTTTTTCTCCAGGTATAAAGCAGCAAAATCAGAAGCAGTAGCAGACACCAGATACTTTCATAGAAAAACAGTGGATGTACCTGAATGTAATCCATATCTCTGAAAGTTACCAGATGCTGTTTCATCAGCTTTGTCACTGCGCTCTTCTGTACGGAATCCATCGGAAGTCCCATTGCAAACAGACTGTCTGTGTACTCGCCAAAAGCCTCTCGGTTAAAAAAGTTTCCCCATACACCTATTATCTGTCCGCTGAGCAGTCCCATACATACAATATCTGCCATTTTCCAGAATGACGTTCTGCTGAGCCGGCAGAAGAGAGCTGCCACAAGCACGCCCCCCAGAATTGCTCCATAAATAGACATACCACCACTGCGTATATCACACAGGATCTTCCAGGATTTACCACTGAACTGACTCCATGAAAAAGCAATGTAATAAAGCCTGCCTCCGATCACTCCACCAATCAATGCCGAGATTGACGCTCCCAGGCAGAGATTCAGATTCAATTTCTGCCATCTGGCGCAGAGAAGAATCATCCCCAGCCCAATAAGCAGACTTACAGCCATCAGTATCCCGTATATTGTGATATCAAATCCAAGAACAGAAAAAGTTCTGTCCTCATATTCAAACAAAAACCCCAGATTCGGAAATCTTACTGTTATCTCCATAAAACCCCTTTATCATATACTTCGTATTATCGGATATGTTGTACAGAAACCGATATACCTTTAAGGCTATCGATTTTTATACATTGAATCTGAACAGGATCACATCTCCATCCTGTACGATGTATTCTTTACCTTCCATACGGACAAGTCCTTTTTCTCTTGCACCTGCATAAGAACCACAGTCCAGAAGATCCTGATAATTCACAACCTCTGCTTTGATAAATCCTCTTTCAAAGTCTGTATGAATCTTACCGGCTGCCTGTGGCGCCTTTGTTCCGATTTTGATCGTCCATGCACGAGTCTCATCTTCTCCTGATGTCAAAAAGCTCATCAAGCCCAGAAGTCTGTAGCTTGCCCTTACCAGTTTCTCAAGACCGGACTCTTTCAGCCCCAGATCTTCGAGGAACATTTTTTTCTCATCATCATCAAGTTCAGAAATTTCTTCCTCAATTTCTGCACAGATCACAAATACTTCGCTCTTCTGCTCTGCTGCATATTTACGTACCGCCTGTACATGAGCATTGGATTCTCCGTCATCTGCAAGATCGTCCTCACTTACATTGGCAGCATAAATGACCGGTTTCCAGGTAAGCAGATTATAGGTTCCCATCCATGCTTCTTCATCTTCATTTTCAAGTTCCATAGTGATTGCCATATTGCCGTCTTCCAGATGCTTCTTCACTCTCTGAAGGAAATCCAGTTCTTTTGCAGCCTCTTTGTCCATACGGGCTGTTTTGGTAACTTTGGCGATTCGACGTTCCAGGATCTCAATATCAGAAAAGATCAGTTCCAGATTGATCGTCTCAATGTCTCTGAGCGGATCAATGCTTCCGTCTACATGAATGACATTCGGATCTTCAAAACAACGTACAACATGTACGATCGCGTCTACCTCACGAATGTTTGCCAGGAACTGGTTTCCAAGTCCCTCACCTTTGGAAGCGCCCTTTACAAGTCCGGCGATATCAACGAATTCGATCACCGCCGGTGTTACTTTCTTTGAGTGATAAAAATCTCCCAGAAGTTTCAGCCTCTCATCCGGTACAGTAACAACCCCAACATTCGGATCAATGGTACAGAACGGATAATTGGCAGATTCTGCTCCGGCTTTTGTCAGTGAATTAAACAGTGTACTTTTTCCTACATTTGGCAGTCCTACAATTCCAAGTTTCATTTCTCTATAGTTCTCCATTTCGTTATTTTATTAGATTTCATACTTATTCAATCTTATCACACATGTGTAAAAAAGTCTATATCCCCATAAATCCGATATCCTGCTTACAGTTACCCCCGGGGGATCATTTCCGAATTGCAATGATATCTTCTACTTTGATTTCTCAGGCATCTTTCATTCAAGAATGCCTCTGCATTCTTGCTGCGAGATGCGCGTCATGCAATGCATGACATACTTCTTCTGCGCATCTCTGCAATCCTGCCGGAGGCTATATCAGATGGGGGATTGACTCCCACCACTGATACTGATTTGTTGCTCGCCACCTACAGAGGTGGGAGTCATCTCACATCTGATATAAATTTATGAATGATCTCCGCCACTCCGTCATGGTTATTATCGTGTTCCGTCACATAGTTTCCATATTCCGCAATTCCCGGAAAAGCATTGCACATGACAGCTCCCACATGGGCCGCTTTAAGCATTTCCACATCGTTCTGTGCATCTCCGGCGGCTACAGAATTCTCAATCGGGATTCCCAGATAATCGCAGAACCATCGAACCGCAAATCCCTTGGATATTCCCTCTGGTACGATTTCCTGATAACAGTCATTAGAGAAAAAGCTGTGTACTTCTCCTGCATACTGCGAGATCACTTCTTTTTGAAAACAAATATTTTTCTCTTTTTGTTCTGCCGGTGTGATCGCGATCAGTTTATACGGATCCTCCGGCACAACATCTGCCGCACATTCTACAACCTTGTAGGGCAGCTGATTGATCTTTGCATATCTGTGAAGTTCTTCCGTATCCCTGGCAGAAAGAATATGTGTATCTGAGTAACTCTGAATATGCAGATCACGCTTCATAGCTTCCCCGATGATCTTTGCCGCAGTTTCCTTTGAGAAGGTTTTACCGTAAACGGTCTTTTCATGATATGGATCATAGATCTGTCCTCCGTTAAAGCAGATCACATAGCAGCCTTCTTTATCCAGTCCGGCTTTTGCCGCACAGACACGCGCACTCGCCAGAGGACGCCCTGTGCAGACTACGATCTTATGTCCACATGCCAGAGCTTCATCAATTGCCACCTGGTTTCCCGATGTCACTTCCTTATGATCATTCAGTAAAGTTCCATCCAGATCCGTAAATAGTATTCTTGTTTCAACAGACATTTTGTATTGTTCCTCCATTACTTCCTCTATGCTGTATTCTTTAACACAGCAGATCATTCCAAATAATATCTAATTTTCTCCTCGTTTAATTTTTCACCGATGATGATCAGCACATCCTGTCCTGCACCGATCGGTTTTAAGCTTATCTCGTGCTGCGTTGCATTCAGTTCCAGCCAGTTTTTTCCATCCTGCAAAAATCCTTTAACACGCAAAACTCCACCGCAGGCAGGATCTGCAAAGATTTTTTTGGCTGCATGTTTTGCTTTTGATACAGCAATCTTCTCATCCATAAAAAATAATGTCTGAAAAATTTCGTCCTGATCTACATACAGTTTCTCATAATCCTCGACCAAATAACCGGACTCCAGGATTTTTTTGAATTCTTTTTCTGTGAAGTCTTCCCAGTCCTTACAGATCACTTCGTCTTTCAAAACTCTCGAACAGTGAATCTCCTGCAATGCACGGTTCAGATGTGCAACTGTCTGTCGAATTTCTTCTTCAGATGCATCCTGTGTTTTGCTTAAGAGTACACATCCTGCGTTGGCAACTTCCGAAGCCAGCACGTAATCCGCTTCCTTTGAAAGTGTTTTTTCCAGACTCGCATCCACAACTGTGATCACATTCCCAATCTGGTACCAGCGGTCCAGTGGTTCTTCATGAAGTGCATCAAAGAAATCATCTACATCGAAGATTCCGGACGGTTCGATCAGAACTCTGTCGTAACCACACATTCCCATTGCGATCAGTTTTGTTTTGAAACGTCTTCTGTAACAGTCTTTATCGCAGCCACCGGCTACCATTTCCAGCTCACAGTTCTCACCTTCCAGCTCACGAAGAAGCATCATATCCACATTGATGGCTCCGAAATCATTTTCAAGGATGCCGATGTTCTGTCCCTGCTCCATCAGATAACGGGCATATTTTTTTATAAATGTGGTCTTACCAGAGCCAAGAAAGCCCGTGATCAAATCTACCTTTACCATTGTCTTTTTTCCTTATCATTCTTAAATATTTAATTCTTTTCGAATGTTTTCTGCAAAAATACGGTGTCCTTCTTTCGTAAAATGAACTCCATCGTAAATTGTCGGGATTTCCCATCCACTGGCATCTGTAAAAGCAATCCCAAGGCGCTTTGCAATCCTTTTATATTCTTTTCCCAGATTGCGGGATTCCGTCAGAAGTTCCGGACGGTCCACCCACTGTCCTTCCTGCATTGCCGGCGGTGCGATCAGACGAAGGCGCATCTTTCTGCTTGCAAGTCCTGCTTCTTCCATCATTCGTTTCAGAAAGCGTTCCATCCTCTTTGCCACATCCGCTGCTGTAAAATCCGGATTTTCCAGAAGATCATTTGTTCCAAGCATTACCAGAAGCCATACCGAATTCGGCTTTCGATGCCAGTCTCGAACCTGCTGACAGGCAAATTTTACAGTGCTGACCGTATGTGGTATGCTTCGTCCATTTACACCATGATTTTCGACTTTCCAGTCTGTCTCTGTATCCAGTATTCCTGTCCATCGGACCTCTTTGGTATATCTTCCTTCATTTGTATCATGCGGATCATATCCATATGTATTGGAATCTCCATAACAGATCAATGTTCCTGGCATGTTTTTATCCTCTTTTCTTGCATATTTTCACTATTGTTCTCTACAGTCTGCTCAAAAATGTCCACCTGTATACCATATCCAGGCGGCCAGCCCAAATTCTATGAGCAGAATCAGCGGAATACCTATATAAAATTTCGGTTTTCTTGTTTTGTGATGAAAAATACTCATCCCAAGTAAAGCTCCGATGCTTCCGCCTATAACTGCAGCCCCCATCAGAACTTTCTCCGGGATCCTCCAGGCATGACGCCGTGCTCTGCTCTTATCTTCTCCGTACAACAGAAAAGTAATGAAATTGACTGCCAGTAAATATATGACCATATTTTTCATCATGTTCCGCCTCCTTGCCTTAATATTATACATTACTTTTGCATGAATGGCAAAAAAACAGCCGGGTTTTATCCCAGCTGTTTTCCCATTTTTTTCAATTTTTCCCTTCTTTCGCGGTAATCCGGCAGTTCTTTTTCCACAACTGCCCAGAAACGCGGCGAATGATTCATTTCTTTACGATGTGCCAGTTCGTGGACAACCACATAATCAAGAAGTTCCGATGGCATCAGTACCAGCTTCCAGTTGAAGTTGAGATTTCCCGCAGAACTGCAGCTTCCCCAACGGGTTTTCTGTTCCCGGATCGTGATTCTGTTATAGGTAACTCCCATCCTTTCTGCAAAATATGCGGTACGTTCAGGAAAGATCCTTTTTGCCTGCAAAATTCCTTCCTGACGCTCTTCGTCTGTGATCACATGCATATTCTCACGATATTTCTCCAGTTTCTCCTGCTGTGCAAATATCCACGTTTCATGATCTTTTACAAATTTCGCAATCCTGTATTTCGCCAGCCGGACCGGTGCCCGTACGATAACACTTCCGTCTGGTTTTACCTGAATCGTCAATGTCTTTCTGTTGGAACGTATCAGTTCATATTCTATCAAATTTTCATCATCTCCGACATGATGCAGCCGCCGGATGCCCCACAGTCCATTACTTCCTGTATCTGTCCGGTTCCTGCATGAATTCCTCCTATAGCATACACCGGAATTGTTACCTTTGTACAGACTTCTTTCAGAAATTCAAGTCCACGTGGTGGAAGCCCTTTCTTGCAGTCTGTCACATAAACATGGCCCGCCGTCACATAGGCTGCGCCAGCTTTCTGTGCCCTGATCGCTTCCTCCGGAGAATGGATTGAAGAACCGACCATTCGAAAATCATTGAGTTTTCCACAATATTCTTCCAGTAAAAAAAGGAGGCAGATGAATATATGGATGATGCAGTCGCCGCGCCACTTCTACAAAGCTATGGAGCATACATGGTGTGTCATATCTGCCACAGATCTCAAGAACCTGTCCCGCCATTACCTCATATGCGGACTCTGAAAGATCTTTTTCCCGCAGGATCAATGCTTTGGGATGCATCTGGCAGATTCTCTCCACCTGTTCAAGAAAAGGTTTTTCACAGAGTTTTCGGTTCGTTACTGCTATTATATTTCTATATTCTGCAGCACCAGCGTTTTCATTTCCGGTGCCATTTTTTTCTTTACAGATAGACATAATCGTTCATGACCGGCTGAAGATCATGATTCAAAAGGGCCTGATATACTTCATCCACAGATCTTCCGTCTGAAATTTCAAACTGGTCATCTCCCTTGTCTTCGATATCCTCTACATGGCTTCCAATACCTGTACTAACCCCGGCGGAAATTTTGGTTGCCGCAATATTAACCAGATTGTCACGAACTCTTTCGCACTCTCTGGTGGAAACCGTAATACTGGCAAATGGCATAAACAGCCGATATGCACAGACTACCTGCAGAAGCTGAGGTTCATGCACATCCATCGGATTGATCCGGTCATTATTAATGATCGGACGCAGTCTCGGGCAGGAAAATGCAATCTCAGCATGTGGATATTTTCTCTGAAGAAGCCAGGCATGATAACCGGTAGCAAAGGCATCTTTACGGAAATCATCCAGTCCCAGAAGTGCAGCAAAACCAACACCGCGCATGCCACCTTTCAATGCACGTTCCTGTGCATTCAGGCGATATGGAAAAATTCGTTTATGTCCGGCCAGATGAAGTGTTTCATACTTATCTGAATTGTAAGTTTCCTGGAAAACAGTCACATAATCGGCTCCACATTCATGCAGATAATGATATTCATCCGAATTCATCGGATAAACTTCCAGCCCGATCACTTTGAAATATTTTCTTGCGATCTTACACGCCTCACCAATATATTTCACATCGGACTTTATACGGCTCTCTCCGGTAAGAATCAGAATTTCCTGGAGACCGGTCTTTGCGATTGCTGCCATCTCTTTGTCAATTTCCTCTGCATTCAGCTGTGCACGGCGAATTTTATTGTGGCAGTTAAAACCGCAGTAGATGCAGTAATTTTCACAGTAGTTTGCGATATAGATTGGTGTAAACATATATACACTGTTTCCAAAATGTTTTCTTGTCTCCACTCTCGCCGCTTGCGCGATCTCTTCCAGAAGTGGAAGTGCCGCAGGAGAAAGAAGTGCCTGGAAGTCCTCAACCGTCCGATTGTCATGTTCCAGTGCTCTGCGGACATCCTTTTCTGTATACTTATCATAATCATAGGCATTCATCGCTGTGATGACCTGTTCCATAACATCGGACTCTTCCATTGTCTCCATTCCCGGAAGATATTTCATATGATCGATACGGTTTTTTTTCATATCTTCCAGAATTACTTCATTGACGATACTTTCATTAAAATGTTCGCCATGTTCTGTTGTATTTGATGACATTTTGTCTTCTCCTTTATCTGATAGTCTTTAGTCGTGCAGAAATCCCGTCAGCGGTGAAGAAGCACTGGCGCCCTTATCCAAAGTCCGTCCAAGTCCGGATAAATAAGCACTTCTGCCTGCTTCAATTGCTTTTTTAAATGCTTCTGCCATCACCTGTACATCACCTGCAGTTGCGATTGCAGTGTTTGCCATAACAGCGGCAGCTCCCATTTCCATTGCCTCACATGCCTGGGATGGTCTTCCAATTCCGGCATCTACAATGATCGGAAGATCAATCTCATCAATCAGAATCTGGATAAATTCTTTTGTGCAGATTCCTTTATTGGAACCAATCGGAGATCCAAGAGGCATCACACATGCTGCACCAGCATTGACCAGGTCTCTTGCTGCATTCAGATCCGGATACATATACGGCATAACTACAAACCCTTCTTTTGCAAGAATCTCTGTTGCCTTGATCGTTTCATAGTTGTCCGGAAGAAGATATTTGGAATCATGGATAACTTCAATCTTGACAAAATCACCACATCCAAGCTCTCTGGAAAGTCTCGCGATACGCACAGCCTCCTCCGCATTTCTCGCTCCAGAGGTATTTGGAAGAAGCGTAATGTTCTTTGGAATATAATCCAGAATATTCGCAAGGCCCCCCTGATTTGCACGACGAAGGGCAAGCGTAATGATCTGTGTTCCTGCTTTTTCAATACATGCTTTTACAAGATCCAGTGAAAATTTACCGGATCCAAGAATAAAACGGGATGTAAATTCATGTCCTCCAAGAATCAGTTTATCTTCTGTTCTGTCCATTTCTTCATTCTTGCCGCTTCCGCCGCCCATAAAACTAACGATTTCCATAACGTCTCCTTCTTTCAAAATTGTGCTTCCATAAAGTTCTCTTGCCAGGATCTGGTCATTTAATTCAATGGCAACCTGTACTGGTACATACTGGTTCTTCTCCAGATATTCTGTAACAGATAACGGCTGCTCCAGAGTTCTTTTTACTCCATTTACTGTGATCATATGTTGTCCTCCTGTGTGAAACCAACGTGTAATAGGAAAATTACGGAGTAATTTTCTATTACACAAAAAAAGAGTCCACAAAGAAATACACCCGCGGTGGTGCACCCCTTCATGAACTCTGTTCACTCTCATTGGTTTTCTTATAAAATTATCTTTTAAAGTATACCTCTGTCATTTTCATCTGTCAAGCGTATTCCCCTCGCTGTTTTTCAGTTTTTCAGTCAATCTCTTGTCATCAGCATCAGTAAGGATCCTGCGTCAAACTCTACACATGCCTCATCATCTGCAATTTCATTACTGACTGTAAGTCCACTGTCTGAAACTTTCAGATGATATTTATTCAGTGGATATTTGAACCCTCTCAGGGTCAGACCTGTCAGGTCTCCCTCCAGCGAAAAGAAAGAAACATATTTGCCAAACTGTTCCTCTTTCTTAAGAACTGTATGGCTTTCGATCAATTTCATATAATTCCACTGATCGACCAGTATGATATCCGCACCTCGGTTCCTTCCATGTACCAGCAGTCCGAAATTAGCCATAAGGTGATCGATCCGTTTTCCGGTCGCACCCAGAATCGTAATCCGCTCTGCACCATGGTCAATCGCAAAATTCACGGCAGACTGTGTATCCGAATCATCTTTTTCCGGCTTCAGACGCACAATCTCTGTCTCCATCAGTCCCTGCAGATACAATTCCCCCTCAGCCGAAAGGCTGTCAAAATCTCCTACTGCTACCTCCGGTTGCCAATCTGTTCCTTTAAAAAATTCAACACCTCTGTCTGCTGCGATCAGATCTACTTTTTCTGTTTTGTTTTTCTTCAAAAAATCGAGGGCAAAATCTCTCTGGATATTGCCCCCGCTTACGATGATCACATCTTTCATGCTCTTCCTCAATCAATCTCTGATTTAATCTTGTCCATCTTTTTCTGTATACTGTAAACATTTGTTTCCAGATCACCATTAAATACATAAGAACCTGCAACCAGAAGATTCGCACCGGCTTTCATCACAGTTTCCATCGTTTCATCGTTGATTCCGCCATCCACCTGTATATCTACATCCAGTTCTTCTCTGTCGATCAGTTCCTTCAGTTCCTCAATCTTCTCTGTACATTCCGGAAGATATTTCTGACCACCAAACCCTGGCTGTACAGTCATAATAAGAACCATGTCCACATCTTCCAGAAGATGGCTGATATCATTCACCGGAGTTGCAGGTTTAATAGAAACTCCGACTTTGACACCGGCATCTCTGATCAGTTCAATTGCTCTCTCCAGATCCTCACATGCTTCTGCATGTACCGTAATGGAATCTGCACCACAGTCCACAAAATCCTGAATATAACGCTCCGGTGCCGATACCATCAGATGTACGTCAAAAAACATTTTGGATTCTTTGCGGATAGAACGGATCACCGGCATTCCAAACGAAATACTCGGCACAAAATCTCCATCCATAACATCAATGTGAAGCCATTCAACTCCTGCTTTTTCCAAAGTCTGAATCTGTTCGCCCAAGCGGTTAAAGTCCGCCGACAAAATTGAGGGGCACAATCGATATTCCATTTAATATCTCCTTTTCTCTTTCAATTCTTCATATAAACTTAGATAATCTTCATATCGGAGTCTGCTGATCTCACCATTCTCCAAAGCTTCTTTTACTCTGCATCCCGGTTCATGGATGTGTCTGCATCCCTGAAATCTGCATGTATCCTCATATTTTCGAAATTCTGGAAAATAATTTTTCAGATCCTGCTCTTCCATATTCATCAGATATAAAGACGAGAATCCTGGTGTATCCATCAGAAACGTATCTTCTCCAACCGGAATCACCTGTGAATGTCTGGTCGTATGCCGGCCTCTCTTCAGCTTACGGCTGATCTCGCCGGTCTCCATCTGTACTTCTCCCTGCAAAAGATTCGTCAGGGAAGACTTACCGACTCCGGAAGGTCCTGCAACAACTGTTGTCTTTCCCTTCAGGATCCTGTGTATCTCATCCAGTCCCTCTTTTTCAAGTGCACTGGAAAGGATCACCTGATAACCGCAGTTTCTGTAAATTTCACATAATGTCCGGGTTTCTTCTTCCGATGCAAGATCTTTTTTATTAAAGCAGATCACTGCCGGAACCTCTGCCTGTTCCATCATGATCAGGAAGCGGTCCAGCAGCATAAAATTGGGTTTGGGATTTTCAAGTGCAAAGATCACAAACGCCTGGTCAACATTTGCAACTGCCGGACGAATCAATGAATTCTTGCGTGGAAGGATTCGGATCAGATTGCCCGTTTGTTCCTGCTGGTCAAGTATTGTGATTTCCACATTATCACCTACCAGCGGTTTCTGATTATCTTTGCGGAAGATTCCCTTGGCTTTACATTCATAGAGCACTTCATCTTCTCCGTATACATAATAAAATCCCGCTATTCCTTTGATGATCTTACCCTGCATGTATTACTCTGCTTTCTTGAAAGTAAGTGGATACTGTCCCAGCTGCTGGATCGTACCATCCACTACTTCTGACACATATAATGTACCTTCGCTGACTCCCGGAGCTCCGGTAACATCCAGTGTATATGGGAATGTTATCTGTTTGCAGTCCACAATGATCGAAGACTGTGTTTCTCCGTTCACATCCTGAAGAAGTTCCAGTCGAACCTGTCCTCCCTGATATCCGGTCGGTGTATTCAGTGTCTGTGTACATTTCCATACTTCACCATTTGCAGCTGCTGCACTCTGCTGTGTGCTATCTGTGCTCTGTGCTGATGCAGTATTATCTGTTGCTGATGTGTCTTCTGTATCAGAAGATGGAGCTTCATTTCCGCTGCTAACTACAATTTCAATCGGCTGATCCGGATCTGCATATTCATCTGCTGCCGGATCCTGAGAAATAACTTCCCCAGATGCCACATCGCTGCTCTGCTGCTCTGTCACCTTAATGTCAGTCCATTTTCCAAGTGTTGTGATTGCATCATTCTTTGTCATACCGACAACGCTTGGCACTGAAACACTATCGCCATAATCCAGACCACGGCTGACAACCAGTGTAACCTCGTCACCTGCAGAAACGCTGCTTCCAGCTGTCGGTGTGACAGAATCCACATAACCTGGATTTACCATTGGATAGCCTGTTCCATCATCTTCACTGTACTCTTTCTGTACCGTTACATTCAGTCCAAGATCTTCCAGTGTCTGCTGTGCATCTATACCGGTTTCACCGGAAAGATCAGGCATAACAACTTCCTGCTGACCTTTACTGAGATAATATTTCAGAGTTGTATACTGCTCTACTTTTGTTCCAGCCGGAATATCCTGTGAAGAAATTCTGCCTTTTTCCTGAGTAGAATTTTCTTCTCCCATCATCTGTTTGCCCAGCTTTTCTTCTTCAAGCAGAGCTGCTGCTTCATCTTCTGTCTTGCCTACCAGATTCGGTACTGTAACCATTCCATCTTCATCTGTACCTGTTGTATCTGTATTCTGTTCCTGCTGGTTATCTGTCTGTGTTTCACCACCGATGATACCTGCCGCCTTGCCGATAAAGAAAATTGCGATTACAAGGATCACTGCACCTGCAACGAGAGACAGGATTGTCAGTGCACTGTTCGGTGCTTTATGTTTCTTTTTATTTCTGGATTTCTTTTCTTCACGTCGTCTGCGGCGATATTCGTCCTCGTAATCATCATCGTCGTCATAATCTTCATCCAGTACTTCATCTTCCAGTTCAGCTACATCCTGCTTACGCTGGGAAGTACGGTTTTTCGGTGTATGCTTGATCTCGCCAAGTTCTTCATCAGAGATCACAACTGTTTTCGCTTCGTTGTCAACAGAAGATAATTTCACAAAATTCCCCTGCGGATCGATCAGAGAATGTTTCAGGTCGGCAATTACATCCTCCATCTTTTCGTATCGACGATTTACACTCTTCTGTGTACATTTCAGGATGATCTGCTCCAGACTGTACGGAAGTTCTTCTGTATATACACTCGGAGGTACCATTTCTTCCTGCAGATGTTTGATTGCGATCGCAACAGTTGTATCTCCGTCAAACGGTACACGTCCCGTTACCATCTCATACAATGTAATACCCAGTGAATAGATATCACTCTTTTCATCACTGTAACCGCCGCGGACCTGTTCCGGAGAACTGTAATGTACAGAACCCATCACATTGGAACTGATAGTATTTGAAGAAGCAGCTCTTGCGATACCAAAATCTGTTACTTTTACTTTACCGTCTGTTGAAATAATAATATTCTGCGGCTTTACATCTCGGTGAACGATTCCGTGATTATGCGCTGCCTCCAGCCCCATAGATACCTGAATCGCAATACTTGTTGCTTCTTTGATCGAAAGTTTACCCTTTTTGGCAATATACTCTTTCAGTGTAATGCCCTCGATCAGCTCCATAACGATGTAATATACACCTTCATCATCACCCACATCAAAAACATTGACAATATTCGGATGTGTCAGTCCTGCTGCCGCCTGGGCCTCACTGCGGAACTTGCGGATAAAAGTTGTATCCTCTCTGAATTCCGGCTTCAATACTTTTACTGCCACAAAGCGGTTCAGCTTGTGATCCTTTGCCTTATATACATCGGCCATTCCGCCGGTGCCTATTTTACCTAAGATTTCATAGCGTTCTGCTATGATCATTCCCGTCTTTAACATTTTTCCACCTCATTTGTGAATGGTTCTACCAGTATGACTGCTATGTTGTCCTTACCACCGTTCTGGTTTGCTTCTTTCAGAAGTTTCTCGCCCTTCTTCGGCAGTTCCTCTGTCTGGTCCAGTATGATTTCCTCTAATTTACTGTCCTCTACCATATTGCTCAGACCATCGGAACACATAAGAATCGTACTGTCCGGTTCCAATTTCAGGTCAAAAAAGTCAATATCTACGGTTCTCTCTGCACCAAGCGCCCTGGTAATGATATTTTTATCCGGATGATTTCTTGCCTCCTCCGGTTTGATCTCACCCATACGGACCATTTCCTGTACCAGTGAATGATCTTTTGTCACCTGATGAATTTCTCCCTGGATCACGTATAAACGACTGTCTCCTACATTCGCCACATATGCATAGTGACCGACAACTGTGCAGACCACGATCGTTGTTCCCATTCCCCTCAGATGTTCTTCTCTGCGGGAGCGTTCCAGAATCTCCGTATTTGCAGTCTCAATGGCATGACGAATCACCTTGATAGGGTTGAAATCCGCATCTCTCCGAATCTCGTCCACCAAAGTCTGAACTGCATGCGAAGATGCATAATCTCCGGCATTGTGTCCACCCATACCATCAGCAACGACAAACAGATTCGGAAGATTTCCAACCGGGTTTTCGGAAACAAACACATAGTCCTGGTTCATCTTCCTCTTCTGCCCTACATCCGTAGCTGAATATACCCTCATGTCACTTCTCACTTTCTGTTTTTTCCATATATCTTTTTCTTAACTGACCACAGGCACCGTCAATATCGCTGCCCATTTCCCTTCTAATAGTACCATTTATTCCACATTTTTCAAGATTAATTTTGAAATTCTCCACTGCCTCACGTGTGGAACGCACAAAGGAACGCTCTCTTACCGGATTGACCGGAATCAGATTCACATGACAGTTAAGCCCTTTCAGACGGCCTGCAAGTTCCTGCGCATTTTCTTTACTGTCATTCACTCCTGCCACCAGACTGTATTCAAAGGTGATTCTGCGCCCTGTCTTGTCAAAATAATTGCGGCAGGCTGCCAGTAATTCATCAATAGAATATTTATTGGCGATCGGCATTAACTCCCGCCGCTTTTCATCATTCGGTGCATGAAGAGACACAGCCAGTGTCATCTGAAGTTTTTCTTCTGCCAGTTCATAAATTTTCGGAACCAGGCCACAGGTAGAAACAGTAAGATTTCGCTGGCTGATATGGATTCCTCCGTCTTCCGTAAGAATATGAATAAAACGCAGCAGATTGTCATAATTATCCAGTGGCTCACCGGTCCCCATTACCACTACATTGGAGATACGTTCTCCGATAGATGTCTGAATGCGGTAAATCTGATCCAGCATCTCTGACGGAAGAAGGTTTCTGGTCAGGCCGCCAATCGTAGATGCACAGAAACGACATCCCATACGGCATCCCGCCTGAGATGAAATACAGACGGAATTTCCATATTTATAACGCATGAGAACACTTTCGATCATATTTCCGTCAGAGAGACGAAACAGATATTTTCTGGTTCCATCCACCTTTGAGATCTGAACATCCAGAGTTTCCAGTGCCGTGATCGGATAATCAGCCAGTTTCTGTTTCAGATTCTTCGGGAGATTTGCCATCTCATCATAAGAAGTTACCAGATGTTCATGCAGCCAACTGTAGATCTGCTTTGCACGAAAAGGCTTTTCTCCAATCTGCGTCATGAGTTCTTTTAACTCATCTATCGTCATTGATTTGATATCTGTCATAATTATTTCCTTCTGAATCTTGCAATAAAGAACCCATCTGTGCCATGCACTCCCGGAAGCATCTGCAAATATCCAAGTCCGGTCGTTTCTGAGCGAAGTTCTTCCGGTATGAATTCATCAATACTTTCCAGTTTGAACGGATGATTGTTCATAAACCACATCATGTTCTCTTCATTTTCTTCTTTTGCAATCGTACATGTACTGAATACCAGTACTCCTCGCGGTTTTACATATTCTGCTGCTTTGTCCAGGATCGTTCTCTGGAGGATCACAAGTTCTTCTTCCTTCTGTGTTGTCGAACGATATTTGATTTCCGGTTTTTTGCCGATCACACCATATCCGGAACACGGCACATCCGCAAGGACAATATCTGCTTTGCATTCCGATTCCACATCAAATATGGTTGCATCCTGTACCTTTGCCTGTACATTGATGGAATTCAGTCTCTGAATGTTTTCTTCAATCAGGTTTACCTTATACTGACTGATGTCGCGGGCGTCTACCGTTCCAAAACCTTCCATTTTATCTCCTATATGGAGGCTTTTTCCTCCCGGTGCTGCACACATATCGATAACATAGTCACCTTTCTGAGGATTGGCAATCTCGGCAACCAGCATAGAACTGACGTCCTGTACAACCATTTTCCCCTGAATAAATGCATCCAGTGCAAGAATATGATTATATCCTGAAATACGTTTTGCATAAGGAAGATATGGTGCCTGTTCTACTTTGACTCCCTGATTTTTCAGACTTTCACAGATCTTATCTACGGAATTAAGATATGTACGGCAGCGTACAGTCACCGGTTTTTCCTCCAGAAAATCCGCAAGCATTTTTTCTGTTGTCTCTTCTCCATAATCGGCAAGCCAGCGTTCTACCAGTTCTTCTGGCATGGAATAGCGAACCGAAAGATAACGTACAAGATTCTCTTCTCTTGGAGGATATTCCAGTTCATCCATCTGTCTTGCCACCGTGCGAAGTACACCGTTTACAAACGGTTTCAGATTATAAAATCCTTTTTTCTGTGCCAGTTTCACCGCTTCATTGCAGACTGCACTGTCCGGCACACGATCCATAAATTTCAGCTGATATACTGCACTTCGCAGAATCTCGCGGATCGGCGGTTTCATTTTATCAACAGGGATCTTAGAAAAAGAATCGATGATATAATCGATCAATATCCTGTATTCCAGTGTTCCCTCACAGACTCTTGTGATAAAAGCTCTCTCCTGTTTCGGCAGAAACTGATATTTGGAAAGCGCATTACGAATCGCAATATGACTGTGTTCTCCCTCTTCATCAATCTGAAGAAGGATCTCCATGATCATTTCTCTTGTATTGATTCCACTAGTCATCTCGTCTTCTTCCTCCTGCAAGTATCAAAAGTCTCAGCAGCTGCAGTATGGAAGCAGCCAGTGCAGCTACGTAGGTCATTGCCGCAGCTGTCAGTACTTTTCTTGCACCTTTTGTCTCATCACTCCCAAGAATTCCTGTACTCTGAAGCATTTTCAAAGCTCTGGAAGATGCATTGATCTCTACGGGCAGCGTCACCAGCTGAAACAGAACCGCAAGTGAAAAGAGAACGATTCCTGCTGTTACCAGTGGGCGGATTCCTGAAAAAAGTCCGATCAGAAACAACGGCCAGGAAAGCGTGCTCCCAAAATTCGCCACCGGAACGATCGCGCTGCGAAATTCAAGTGGTGCATAGCCGATTGCATGCTGAATTGCATGTCCGCACTCATGCGCAGCTACTCCAACTGCTGCCAGTGAAGTTTTATCATAGATATCCTCGGAAAGACTTACAGTCTTTGTCCTTGGATCGTAATGATCTGTAAGGCTTCCGGAAATTGCTCTTACATGTACATCTGTAATCCCTGCCGCACGAAGGATTCTCTCTGCTGTCTCCGCTCCGGTAAGACCGGATGCACTTCTGATTCTGCGATAATAGGAAAATGTACTTTTCAGCCTTGTAGATGCAGCAAGTGACAGCAGCATTCCAATGATCAGCAGCACATAGGTCCAGTCAAATCCATAATATCCGTATCCATATCCGTACATCCGCATCACTCCTTATGATCTTTCAACATCGTCCCTGCAGTTACCTGATATCCGCGAAGAAACGCATCTGTTTCCATCCGTTTCTTTCCTTCCAGCTGCACTTCCTTCAGAATCAGTGTATCACTTCCGCATGCAACATGAATGCCAGATTTATCCACACCAATGATCGTTCCCGGTGCTTCTTTTCCACATTCTGCACGCTCAACTGCACATTTCCACACCTTCAGCGTCTTTCCATTAAGAAACGTATATGCACTCGGCCACGGATTCAGTCCACGCACCAGTCTTTCCAGTTCAACAGCACTTTTTGAAAAATCCATCAGACCCATTTTCTTGCTGATCATAGCTGCATACGGTGTCGGGCTCTCTTCCGGCTGTTTTGTATAAACAGCAGTTCCATCTACAATTGAAGGAATCGTTCTGATCAAAAGAGCGGCACCTTCCTCTGCCAGTTTGTCAAAAAGGCTTCCACCTGTCTCATCCTCTGCAAGTGGTACGACTGCCTGAGAGATCATATCTCCCGTATCCAATCCAACCCCCATCTGCATGATCGTTACACCGGATTCTTTTTCTCCGTCGATCACGGCCTGCTGGATCGGTGCCGCACCTCTGTATTTCGGCAGAAGTGATGCATGAATATTCAGACATCCATACTTTGGCATATCCAGGATCGTCTTTGGAATGATCTGTCCAAAAGCGGCTACGATGATCATATCCGGTTCCAGTTTTTTTAAAGTTTCCACAAATTCCGGTTCACGCACTTTGAGCGGCTGATAAACCGGAATATCGTGTTTCATTGCTTCTTCTTTGACCGGTGTCGGCAGAAGTGTCTTGCCTCTTCCCTTTGGTTTATCCGGCTGTGTTACAACTGCAGTCACCTCATATCCATTCTGTACAAGTGCCGCAAGAGGCGGTACCGCAAAATCCGGCGTTCCCATATAAACAATTTTCATATAGTAGTCTGCTCCTCTTTTCTCCCATTATACATGGGGCTGTTTCATTATTTAATCTGTGATCACCTTAATTGCTCTTTATTGCAATCAGTCTTCCTCATAGCTGGTTCTGTGGAGTTCTCCCTCAACCAGATCTGTGTACATTTTTCCGTCAAGGTGATCGATTTCATGGCAGAATGCACGCGCCAGAAGTTCGGTTCCCTCATAGATCACTTCATTCATCTCTTCATCCATGGCTTTAACTTTGACATAGTTTGGGCGAGTCACCTGACCTGCCATTCCCGGTACGCTTAAGCAGCCTTCGTCACCAGTCTGTTCTCCGGAAGTTTCAAGGATTTCCGGATTGATCAGTACGATCGGGCCTTCTCCTACATCAATGACTACAATTCGTTTCAAAATACCGACCTGTGGTGCTGCAAGTCCGACACCCATTGCCTCATACATGGTATCCAGCATGTCATCGATCAGTGTTATGATCTTTGGAGTTACTTCTTTTACCGGCTTGCTGATTTTTCGCAAAACCGGATCTTCTTCTGTTCTGATTACTCTGATTGCCATATTATTCTTCCTCTCTTTTTCTTCTTTTGTGGTGCATATAAATACTGCGGATTGCTCCACAACAAATTGTTCTTGCGATCCTGATATTTATGTATAGTCAAACTGAATATATAATTTCCGGAATCCGGAATTTACTTCAATGTATTTCTCTGTTTTATTCTTTATGTCCTGAAGTACACGTTCATCTTTGTGTTTCAAATACAATACCTTTCGGTAGATATCATTTACCTTTCCCACGGATGCATATGCAGGGCCGATCACATGTACTCTGTACTTTCCGCTAATGCGCTCTACAAACTTCGCAAGATAGTCCATTCCCTGCTCCAGAAGCTTCTCATCTTCTCCGGATGCCAGCACAGACAGCATATGTGCCGCCGGTGGATAATCCATCAGCATACGGTATGCCATCTCTTCCTGGTAAAAAGCTTCGTAATCCTGCTTTGCAGCCGCCTGAATGCTATAGTGATCCGGATGATAGCTCTGTATGATCGCCTCACCGGCTTTTCTCCCTCTGCCAGAACGGCCGACGGCCTGTGTCAGCAGCTGAAATGTACGTTCTGCACAGCGATAGTCAGCAGCATTCAGCGACAGATCTGCCGCAATCGCACCGACCAGCGTCACATCCGGAAAATCATGTCCTTTAACGATCATCTGCGTACCTACCAGAATATCTGCTTTGTGTTCTGCAAAAGATGACAGTATTTTCTCATAACTTCCTTTTGTTCTCGTTGTATCGTAATCCATTCGAAGAACGCGTGCCTTTGGAAAAGTCTTTCGAAGAACCTGCTCAATCTGCTGTGTCCCGGCTTTAAAACCGCCGATATACGGAGAACCACACCTCGGACATTTTTCCACCCGTGGCTGTTCATAGCCACAATAATGACAGACCAGCTTTCCGTTGTTGTGTTCTGTCAGCGCCACATCACAGTGTGGACATTTCAACGCTTCCCCACAGGAACGGCAGGATACAAAACCGGCATATCCCCTTCTGTTCAGAAAAAGTACTGACTGTTCTCCTCTCTCCAGTCTCCTCTCAACTGCAGTCTTCAGACTACGGCTTAATATGGAACGGTTGCCGTTTTTTAATTCCTCGCGAAGATCTACAACAGTAACTTCCGGAAGCGGCCGGTCCTCATAGCGTGCTTCCAGCTTTACCAGACGATATTCTCCGTCTTTTGCCTTTGTATACGCTTCAAGTGATGGAGTAGCCGAGCCCATGACAAGGCGGGCATTTTCCATCTGTGCACGATATTCTGCCGTTTCTCTTGCATGGTATCTTGGGCTGTTTTCACTTTTATATGTCTGTTCATGTTCCTCATCAATGATGATCAAACCCAGTCTGGAAAAAGGTGTAAACAGAGCCGAACGGGGGCCAACCATAATCTGGATCTCACCACGTTTTGCCCTCTTGAACTGATCATATCTCTCTCCCTGTGAAAGTCTGGAATTCAACACAGAAACTTTATCCCCAAACCATCCATAAAACCTGCGGACTGTCTGATAAGTCAGGGCAATCTCCGGAATCAGTACGATAACCTGTTTTCCTTCATTCACTGTCTGTTGAATCAGTTTCATATAAATCTGCGTCTTTCCACTTCCAGTCACTCCATGGATCAAAACCGGACGTGGTGTTTCCTGCTTCCACTCTTCCTGAATCTGCAACAGCGCAGCTTCCTGTGTCTCTGTAAGCATGGACAGTTGTTCCCGTGGAATATCAGAACCGTCTACCGGCATTCGATAGACTTCATCCTGTGTCACCAGCACTGCACCCTGATCCACCAGCGGCCTTATCACAGCTGCTGTCATCCCAAGTTCTCTAGACGCTTTTGTATAATCCAGTTTCTTCTCTTTCAGAAGCGCCCGAACCAGTCTTGCCCTGGCTTTGCATCTGCCACTCTCCAGTTCCGCTTCCAGCTGCTCTGCCGCTGCCACATCCATATTCAGTACTATATAACGTTTTTCTTTTGCTTTGACCTTTTCCCTGACCGGAAGAACCGTTTTCAGCGCCTGTACCATTGTAGAACCGTATCGGTTCTTCATCCATGCCGCAAGTGCAATCAGGCGTTCTTCTGTGGTCTCCTCACTGCTGCAGATTCCATGAAGTTCTTTCATTTTGGATATATCAAATGCCGGTTTGTCAGAAAGGCCTGTCACATATCCCTTTCTTTCATGATTACCGTTTCCAAAGGGAATGGTCACTACCATTCCCAGTTGAATCTCTGCTTCCAGTTCTTTCGGAACTCTGTATTGAAAACTGCGGTCAAGCTTTTCGTGGGATATATCCACAATGATATCCGCGTAGATCATTTATCTGCTCTTTCTTTATCCTCCTGAAGAATCTCTGCGATCAGGACTCTTTCATCCATAGGATACTTCTTACCTTTGATCTCCTGGTAATCTTCATGTCCTTTTCCTGCCAGAACAATGATATCTCCGGGTTCTCCATGATGGATTGCATAGGCAATCGCTTCTTTGCGGTCACAGATCTCGACATATTTTCCATCCGTCTTACTGATGCCGATCTTAATATCATCAATGATATCCTGTGGCTCTTCAAATCTCGGGTTATCGGATGTGATGATCGTCAGATCTGCCAGTCTGCCAGAGACCTCTCCCATCTCATAACGGCGGGATTTTGCACGGTTTCCTCCACAGCCAAACAGGCAGACCAGTCGATGCGGATGATATTCTCTTAATGTAGTAAGCAGACTCTCCAGTGCCATTGCATTATGTGCATAGTCGATCATCAATGTAAATTCATCAGAAACTTTGATCACCTCGATACGACCCTTGACTCTCGCCACTTTCAGTGCCTTGATGATGTTTTCCTGTGATACATTGAAATGACGACAGATTGCGATTGCAGTCAGTGAATTATAAATACTGAATTTACCCGGAATATCAATTTCAACCGGGAATTCCATCAGTCCTTTCAGCTGATAAGAGATACCTAGATATCCTTTGCCGCCTACCATATGTGCATCTTCTGCACGCAAGTCAGCTTCCGGAGAAAATCCGTAAGTTTCCAGCTGACAGGTATGACCTTCGATAATTCTCTCAAAGTGTTCATCATCTCTGTTGACAATTCCCACACGACACTGCTGGAGCAGCATAGATTTGCATCTGAGATAATCATCAAAATCCTTATGCTCGTTTGGTCCGATATGATCTGGTTCAATATTGGTAAAGATACCATAATCAAAGACAAATCCCTGTGTACGGTGAAGCATCAGTCCCTGTGAAGAAACTTCCATAACTACACAGTCACATCCTGCATCTACCATTTTACGAAAGTATTCCTGCACCAGATAAGATTCCGGAGTTGTGTTGCATGCCGGAATGGATTCTTCTCCAATGATCGCTTCGATGGTTCCAATCAGTCCAACTTTGTATCCTGCATTTTCGAGAATGGATTTTACCATATATGTTGTGGTAGTTTTTCCTTTTGTTCCGGTAATTCCGATCGTTTTCAGTTTCTCCGCCGGATGTCCAAAATATGCAGCGGAAATAAAGGCCATCGCATAACGGGTATCTGCAACTTTGATCACAGTTACATCTTCCGGTGCTTCTACCTCTTCTTCAACAACGAGTGTTTTCGCACCTTTCCTGATCACATCCGGTACAAATTTGTGTCCATCTACAACCGCACCGCGAATGCAGATAAACAGGGAATTTTCTTCTACTTTTCGGGAGTCATATACAACTGTAGAGACTTCCTGTTCTGTGCTGCCCTGACAACAGATATATTTCAAACCTTCCAATAATGTTGATACTTTCATATTGTCCTCCTCTGCCTAGGGATATATACTCCATTACAGAATAGCACAAACAGATTCTCTTTTCAATGTTTGTAGATTTTGTCTTCCTTTTCTGCTTTTCTGCTTTTTACAAAACATCACTGAATATAGTCTTGCCATCTTCTTTAACTGGCAGTATAATAGGAAAGTAAAATTACAAAATAGGGGAGCTGGCTGAAGCCGGCTGAGAGGAAACTGATTGGTTTCGACCCTTAACCTGATTTGGATAATGCCAACGTAGGGAAATACCAGACACATTGAACGAAGGTACCCCTGCGGTATCTTCTTTTTTGTTATCAGATTTTTAAGAAGCTGTCAATGGCTCATCCCTCATCAGGTAGAACAGGAGGTTTACTCAAAATGAACACAAAAGAAACAACATCCACTCAGAAACTGGCCATTGCAGGTGTACTGACAGCAGCTGCTGTTGCCGGAAGTCTGATCAGCGTTCCTGTTGCCGGAAGCAAATGTGCTCCGGTCCAGCATATGGTCAATGTCTTTGCAGCAGTCATGCTTGGCCCATGGTGGGGAATCGGCATTGCTTTTTGTGCAAGTCTGATCCGCAACCTGCTAGGAATCGGCAGTCTTCTTGCCTTTCCCGGAAGCATGGTTGGCGCCTTATGCTGTGGTCTGGTCTTCCGACTCACCCGCAAATTAAGTCTTACCTGTGTTGCAGAAGCACTGGGAACCGGAATCCTCGGAGGTCTTGCAGCCTATCCGGTAGCCAAACTTCTCATGGGACTTGCCCCGGCCGGATTCACCGTATACATGATCCCGTTTTTTATCTCAACATTTACCGGAAGTGTACTGGCCTTTATCCTGCTTCGTGTTTTTGAAAAAAGCCAGGTATTTCTTGCCGCCAGGAGATAATTTATGTCACTTAATAATATAGAAGAAATTTCTTTCTGCATTCACCAGAATGCTCCCAAGATTCATTGTCTCACTAATCCGGTAACCATGCAGGATGTTGCCAATCTACTGCTTGCAGCCGGCGGAAGTGCCGTAATGGGACAGGATGAACAGGAAGTCGAAGAAATCACTTCTTTCTGTCATGGAACCCTTCTGAATACCGGAGTACCGGACATTGCCAAAATACAGGCCTGCATCCTTGCCGGACAGAAGGCAAATGCCCTTGGCCACCCGGTCGTCCTGGATCCGGTCGGCGCCGGTGCCAGCACATTTCGAAGAAAAGAGCTGCAAAAACTTCTTCAAGCCGTTCATCTGACTGCTGTTCGCTGTAATCAGGAAGAAGCCGTTGTTCTGTGTTCTCTTCTTTCGGATACCGCCAGCCCTGAAAAACACGGCGGTGTAGAAAGTTCCCTGCAGATGGCGGAACGTGATGTCTGTCTGATTGCAGGGCAGGCGGCATCTCTTCTCAACTGCACAGTTCTGATCACGGGCAAAGAGGATGTGGTATCTGATGGAAAGCAGACACAGATTCTGACCGGCGGTGACTCCAGGATTCGACGAATCACCGGTGGCGGATGTATGCTTTCTGCACTCTGCACATTATTTCTGTGTACGGACACTTCTGCATTTGATGCGGTCCGTGCCGCCGGAGCACTCTGGCGTGAAACTGCCCTTGAAGCAGGCAGACGAACAGACGCAGAAAAATCCGGCATTGGAAGTTTTCATATACATCTTTTTGATGTACTGGAAGAGAAATTAATGTACACCTCGAAACATAAATTCTGATCAGATATTGGAGAAAGACCTATGAAAATATCACCAGAACAGCTGAAACTGTATGCTGTTACAGACCGAAGCTGGCTGAAACCCGATGAAACACTTGCATCCGTTACCGAGGAACTCCTTCGCGCAGGTGTCAGCTGTGTCCAGCTTCGTGAAAAAAATGCTTCTGACGAAGAAATCCTTCAGGAAGCCGCCCTTTTAAAAGAAATATGTGAACGTTACAATGTTCCACTGATCATCAATGACCGCCCGGATCTTGCACAGAAAGCAAATGCTTCCGGTGTTCATGTCGGACTTTCTGATATGGGCATCCAGAAAGCACGTCAGCTTCTCGGGCCTGACTTTATCATCGGCGGAAGTGCCCATAATGTCGAAGAAGCACTTGCAGCCCAGAATGCCGGAGCAGACTACATAGGCTGCGGTGCAGTCTTCGGAAGCACCACTAAAACCAACGTCACACAACTTCCTGTCGAAACTCTGCGAGCGATCTGTCAGGCTGTAGAAATTCCGGTTGTTGCAATCGGCGGTGTTACTGCTGACAACCTTTATCTTCTTGCAGGAAGTGGGATTTCCGGTGCCGCCGTTGTCAGCGGACTTTTTAAACCTGATAACAAAGCCGAAGCCGTCAGACATTTTCTTACGGAACTGCAAAAACTGTAAATCTCAACAAAACAATAAGGAATAACACGATTATGAAAACAGTATTAACGATTGCCGGAAGCGACTGTAGTGGTGGTGCCGGCATTCAGGCAGATATCAAGACCATGATCATGAACGGAGTCTATGCCATGAGTGCGATCACAGCTCTGACCGCCCAGAACACAACCGGTGTTTACGGAATTCAGGAAACCTCTCCGGAATTTCTTGACAACCAGCTGGACTGCATCTTTACTGACATTTTTCCTGATGCAGTTAAGATCGGCATGCTCTCATCCGCTGAGATCATGCATCACGTTGCTGTCAAATTACAGCAGTACCATGCACACCATATCGTACTGGATCCTGTTATGATCTCCACCAGCGGACATCGTCTGATGGACAAAGATGCCGAGCAAACACTTCAGAAGGAACTCTTTCCTCTTGCAGAGATCATCACACCCAATATTCCAGAAGCTGAAGCGCTCACCGGACTGCAGATCACAAATGCTGACTCTATGGAAGAAGCTGCTCACAAACTTTATGAAAGCTTTCACATTTCTGTCCTTCTGAAAGGCGGCCATCGCATCAACGATGCAAATGACCTTCTTTATACAAACGGACATGGCATCTGGCTGCATGGTGAACGCATCAACAATTCAAATACTCACGGCACCGGCTGCACACTTTCCAGTGCGATTGCCTCAAATCTTGCCAGAGGATTTTCTCTTGAAGATTCTGTGCGCCGTTCCAAGCAGTATCTGACTGATGCCCTGAAGGCACAGCTGGATCTCGGACATGGTTCTGGTCCACTGGACCACACCCTTGGAAAAACACAATAAAAATTATCATTTACATAGAAGGAGAATATACCATATGACAACTTATACAACACAGATGGATGCCGCACGCAAAGGCATCGTAACCCCTCAGATCAAAACTGTTGCAGAAAAAGAACACATGCCGGTTGAAAAAATGATGGAACTGGTTGCCGAAGGTAAAGTAGCGATCTGTGCCAACAAACATCATACCTGCCTGAACCCGGAAGGTGTCGGCAGCATGCTGCGCACCAAGATCAATGTAAACCTTGGTGTATCCAGAGACTGCAAAGATTATGATATCGAAATGCAGAAAGTTATGAAAGCAGTAGATCTCGGTGCAGAAGCGATCATGGACCTCTCCAGCCACGGCAATACACAGCCGTTCCGCCAGAAACTGACACATGAGTGTCCTGCAATGATCGGAACCGTTCCGGTATACGACAGTGTCATTCATTATCAGCGTGATCTCTCTGAACTGACTGCTCATGATTTCATCGACGTAATTCGCCTTCATGCTGAGGACGGTGTTGATTTTGTTACTCTCCACTGCGGAATCACAAGAAAGACCATCGAGCAGATCAAAAAACACAAACGTAAAATGAACATTGTAAGCCGTGGTGGAAGCCTTGTATTTGCATGGATGAGCATGACCGGTGAAGAAAATCCGTTCTATGAATACTTCGATGAGATTCTGGACATCTGTGAAGAGCATGACGTTACTATTTCTCTTGGAGATGCATGTCGTCCTGGCTGTCTGGCTGATGCCACTGATGTATGCCAGATTGAAGAGCTGGTACGTCTTGGAGAGCTTACCAAACGTGCATGGGCTCATAACGTACAGGTCATGGTTGAGGGACCAGGTCATGTGCCGCTTGATCAGGTTGCTGCCAACATGAAAGTTCAGCAGACCATCTGCATGGGAGCGCCATTCTATGTACTCGGACCTCTCGTTACAGATATCGCACCTGGATATGACCATATCACTGCTGCGATCGGTGGTGCTGTTGCAGCCATGAACGGAGCCGCATTCCTCTGCTATGTAACACCAGCAGAACATCTGGCTCTTCCGAATGTAGAAGATGTCAAACAGGGAATTATTGCTTCCAAGATTGCAGCCCATGCGGCAGATATTGCCAAAGGAATCCCGCATGCAAGAGATATCGATGACAAGATGGCAGATGCCCGCCGTGTCCTTGACTGGGATGCACAGTTTGACTGTGCTCTTGATCCGGAAACAGCCAAAGCTATCCGTGATGACCGTCTTCCGGAAGATGACCACAGTGATACCTGCAGTATGTGCGGTAAGTTCTGTGCTGTCCGCAGTATGAACAAAGCACTTGCCGGAGAACATATCGATATTCTGTAATTGTAATTACATCCGTCTGCGGATCCAGCCCGCAGCCAGCATAGAACCGGGGATCATTGCCAGCCACAGAAACGGTTGGTACGGATCTCCGGTTTTTGGATGTGTAGAAGCCGGATAACTCTCTCCCGTATGGGAAACCGCACTATTATCCATATCCACAGACATTCTGTCTGCATCTTCTGTTTCCACCTCTTCAACCGCCCTGATCTGAATTTTTGCCTGAGAAGTCATCACCTGTTCCCCAGTCTCCAGTGTCGTCACGGTTACTTCATTCAAAAGTTCCTGTTCTTTTAGGTTTTCCGGCAATGTTACCATTGCCTGCAGGCCTGCTGCTTTGCCCGGTTCAATTCTTTCGATCCTTGCTTTTGTCTTTGACTTATTCAGAACCACCCCCTCTTTTTCTAAAAACTGTACCGGTACATTTCCAAGCTGAAAGCGTTCTGTCGTAACTACAGAATGCAGTGTCCGCTCTCCGGTATTTCGAATGCAGATCTGAAACAGAATCTTATCTCCAGGCACTGCAACGGAACGGTCAGCCGTTTTCGTCACTTCAAAAGATGCTTCCAGTGGGATAATTTCTGTATCAAGGGATGTCTCTCTGTTGATTACGGCATCCTCCGTATCTGCTTCTGTCATCTCTACTTCTGCAGATGCTAGAATTTTCACAGAAACAGCCACTTCCTGCTCCTCCGGGAGATTCACTGTCAGATACCGCTCTTTCCTTATCCCGACATCCAGCTGTTCTAAATTATCCCCGGACCACTCGCCCTGCAGATTCTGGTTTGAAAACAATGCCTGCAATTGTATGTTTTTCAACATTACATCACCTGTATTTTCCAGTGTCACCGTATATACCAGGTCGCTTCCTGCTTTTACTGTACTTTCATCTGTGACTACGTTAACCGTAAAGTTCGGTGTTTTCTTTTTATTCTCGTTTTCTTTATCCTCTTCTTCCGATTTACCATCAGACAGATTGGCCTTATCCTGATCCTTCTCTTCGGAATCTTCCGTCTCTTCAGGTTCAGTTTCTTCTGCATTTTCTTCTGATTGTATTTCATCCGGATCAGATTCATCTGTTCCGGCTTCTTCTATCCCTGTCTCTTCTGTTTCAGAATGCTCTTCAAATTCTACACTTTCATACGCCAGTTCTGCCGCATAAACTGTTGTCTGTCCGCATCCTCCAAGAACCATTCCTGTCATGAAAAAGGCCATACTCATTGCACTTAAATTTTTCCATATTCTGTTTTTCATATTAAAATTCATCTGCGAACTCCTCTTTGCTGCCTTTTCCTCTCCGGCAGCCTCTCTCAACAAAGTAAACTGGATGTAAATCTGTCAGGGCATAGGCATCTCCCCTTTCTGAACTTATTATGTTTTCTTCTTTGGAATAGTTGTCGAAATGACATTTGAAAATGGATTTCCGGAACCGGAATCCCTATGATATTATCTGCTGACTTTCAGCAGGTGTTTACACTCTACCATTTTTTCTGTGAAACTACAATACGCTGTAAAAATTATAGATTTTCTTTAATTTTTCTTTACCCTTTTTAGATTTCTTTTAGAATTAGTACACACTTTGAACATATTTCTTCCCTATAATAGATTTTGGATAGATGAATAACCACTCTCTATCTCCCCCCTCAAAAAAGTTAAAAAATACAGCAGGTGAGCAATTCACCTGCTGTATTTTTGTTGTGCGCCTTACGGCGCACCTTTTTATATTATGTAATTATTTCCTGCCAAGTTCTCTGAGCACTTCCTGAACAACAGCTTTTACAAGCTCATCCTGGGATGGCTGATTTAATGTGCCTTTTCCATTGCTGGAGAAGAGCATCATTTTCTTTAATGTTTCCTGTTTTACAGCTTCTACTGCTGCCGGGATCAGGTCAATGATACCTTTATTCATAGTTTCGAATTTACGGAACTCAGCTTCTACTGCTGCAACGTTGATATCTGTGAAGATATTGATCTTACTGATACCTTCCTGAATTGCGCGTTTGAAGTCGTTGTCTGTAAGTCCGGATCCACCATGAAGAACAAGCGGTACATCTACAGTATTTGCAATTGTATGAATACGTTCAAAATCAAGTTTCGGTGGAAGTTTGTATGCTCCGTGAGCAGTTCCTACTGCGATTGCAAGAGCATCTACACCAGTTTTGTCAACAAAGTCTTTGGCCATTTTAGGATCTGTATAGAAATCAGCCGGATTGATATGAGAGCTTCCCTCTGCAGAATCCGGGTTATCTCCTACATGTCCAAGCTCACCCTCGATGGTTGCCCCATAAGAGTGCGCGATGTCTGCCATCTCTTTAACTTTTCTTACATTATCTTCATAAGAATCTGTAGAGCAGTCGTACATAATGGATGAGAATCCAAGTTCCAGTGCTTTCAGACAGGTTTCTTTCTTAAGACCATGATCCAGATGGATAACAACCGGAACATTTGCTTTCTTAGCCATAGGGATAAGGTAATAGGAAACCTCCTCCAGTGGTCCGTATGGAAGAAGTACTTCCGCTGTTCCCATGATGACCGGTGACTGAGAACTTTCTGCTGCTGCAATGATTCCACGTGCCAGTTCCAGATTTACTGCATTAAAAAGGCCTACTGCGTATTTGCCTTTTTTTGCCGGATAAAGCACGTCATTCATGTTAACTAACATCTTGTTTCCTCCTGTAAAATTATTTATCACTATCTTTAATTATAATAGCTATCAGGGATAAATTCAATTAAAAGTTTTTTAAAAAAACTATTAATTGAAAAAAATTTATTTTCTTTTCTCCCATCCAGCATCAATCTTTTTCTGTACTTCTTCAAGAGGTATGATTCCACTGAGCGCATCATATGTCTGTACACAAAGAGCTCCTGTGGCTGTTGCCAGATGAAGTGCATCCGACCAGTCTTTTCCTGCAAGTATAGCACTTAAGAAAGCGGCAATCGTTGTATCTCCTGCTCCTGTTCCGGAAGCGACTTTATCTTTTTCAACCAGATAACTTTTTTCAAATGCTTCCTGATCGGACCATGAATCTGCGATTTCTTCTCCGATTCCACCACCGATTTTAATAAGCTGTTCTTTATCAGCTGTGCGGAAATAGATACCCGGAGTTCCGCATTTGATAAGAATCACTTTTGCTCCGTAAGAAAGAAGTTTATCTGCCAATGGTCTGACATCTTTTTCGATATCAAGGAAATTTGTAACGTCAGCTCCCTGCGCTCTTTCATTCCATTCATGATAACGGTCACGATCCAGCATAATACAAAGTTCCTCAATACTCGGTACAAAGAAATCAATATATGGAATCACTGATTTCAGAACTTCATTCCAGCCCTGAGCTCCTGCCTCAGTACTTTCTTCAAACATCGCCATATCAACAGATACCGCAACTCCCAACTCATGTACTGCTTTCAGAAGACGTACCAGTTCTTTACCTCCATCGATATACATCATGCGCATCAGCGACGGATATCCAAAGTGAAACAGATTTGCTTCTTTTACTTTTTCAAGATCAATATCATCGAGCGTAAATGTATCATTAGCTCCTGAACAGTGAAGGAATATTCTGTCGATTCCTGCCGGAGCGAGGATTACTGAATATGAAGTACCCACACCATCTCTTACAATCATACTGTCCGGTGAAATACCATATTTCTCCAGTTCATTGAGAACCATCTGACCGAATGCATCATTGCCGACCATTCCCATAAGTTCTACATCCGCGCCCAAACGTTTCATACCGATCCCAGTGTTGGATACTGAACCGCCAAGGCTTACTTTGGCCGCATCCATCGCGATCAGCTGTCCCGGTCTGAAAAGATCTTTGATAGATTTTTCTTCCTTGCTCTTAAAAGCCGGGGTGATGTCCAGACAGATGTGGCCAGCTGCTATTGCTTTCTTTTTGCCCATAAAAATACCTCCTTGTGTTATAAATATGCAATGCAAATTGTAATTCAATTATAACCTTAATCAGCCCTGATATCAATCTTTATCAGGGCTGATGATTACTTTATTTTATATGCTGAGCAAATTCAAGTCTTTCCAAATTTGGTCCTTGCGCTATAAAGAATTTTACTCCTTTTTCCCAGAACGGAAGGAAGGTGATTTCTGTCAGAATCTTGATCTGCAGTCCGGTAATAAATTTATATGCTTCTTCAATATCAACAACATCAAATGCAATATGGTCCACTGCACCGTCACACAATGCTGCTTCTTTATTTTCATATGTTTCCAAAATCAGATCCCTGAACTTCAAAAATACAACTCTCACATCTCCATCCTTTGTTTCATGTGCTACCTCAAATCCAATTTTTTTATAAAACTCAACAGTTTTATCCATATCATTAGTTGGAATACCAATATGCTGTAATCCCTTAAAATTTTCTGCCCATTCCATAATTATACCTCCTTAGATTTCTTCAATAAATTTATCTACAAAATACAGTGCTGCACCTACAGTTGATGACTCGTGTTTGAAGAAACATGGTTTGATAAAGCTTCCATCTGTAGCAAATGTACATCTTTGAGAAACAAGATGTCTTAATTCATCCAGATATTTTTCTATATATCCACCAACATTGGCACCATTCTAAAAAAACATTTTAAATCCTTTTACTCAAAAAACCTCTCTTCCAGCATTGCACACAGTGCATGATACACAGGGAGGTGCAGTTCCTGAATATCCGCTGTACAGCTTCCCGGAACGCAGATACAAGTATCTGCTGCTTCTTTAAGCTTACCGCCTTTCGGTCCCGTAAGACCGATCGTCTTCATATTTTTAGCCTGTGCCACTTTTACCGCATGCAAAACATTTCCTGAATTACCGGATGTTGTGATTGCAAGCAGCACATCATTTTCATTGCCATATCCATAAACCTGCTGTGCAAAAACCATATCCGGTGCTACGTCATTGAGAAATGCAGTGGATAATGCCGCGTGACCTGCCAGGGAAATTGCCGGGAGTGCTCCCTGAAGATGATCCGCAAGATCTTCTCCCAGTTTCTCTCTCATATCCGCCGGAACCGGGCGCTGCTTCTTAAATCCCTTCATCAGCTCACCGACGATATGATCACTGTCCGCAGCACTTCCGCCATTTCCACAGATCAAAAGTTTGCCGCCATTTCTGAAAGATTCTTCCAGCACCTGATATGTCTCTGTAATAGCTTCACGACATCCCACGAGCTGAGGATATCTTTTCATAAGTCTTTCTAATTCATTCATTATATTACCCTTTCTATTTTTTCTGATATGCACGGAGGCCCACAGAAACAGCCGCATAATCACCAAGTTTTTCTCCTAATCCTGCCGGAAGCACTTCCATCACTGACAGAGATTGATCAAGCGCCTCTTTATTCAGTATTTTTTCCATTCGCGGTCTTAAAAGCTTCTCCTGTCTCAGAAATATACTACCGATCACAATCTTTTCAGGATTTAAAAGATCTACCAGTATTGCCAGTCCCTGCCCCAATCTGTCCGCAACAATATCATATATCTTTAGTGCCAGAGGATCTCCCTTTTCGGCAGCCTCTGCTATAGTTCTGGCATTAACTTTAAATAGTTCTCCTTTACTTTGGCAAAATGAAGGAATTTCCTCACGGTCGAGGGCTTCCTCAGCCATCACCTGACCCAGCTGTGCAATTCCGCCACCACTGCAAAATCCCTCAAAAGCCCCCGCCTTGCCATAGCCTACCGGGCCATCTTCTGCCAGACGTATATGTCCTGCTTCTCCTGCCATACCATTGGTACCACTGTATAATTCACCATTCAGAATCAGTCCTGCTCCAAGACCGGTACCAAATGTAAGGAAAATCATATTTCTGCATCCTTTTCCGGCACCAAGCTGCCACTCTGCCAGTGCACATGCGTTCGCATCATTCTGCAGCATGATCGGCACATCTCCAAACTTTGCCTTTAGCGGTGTAAAAAGATCTGTATGATCCCAGTGCGGAAGGTTTGGCGGACATAAGATCAGTCCCTTCTCTTCGTCCAACGGACCGCCACAGGAAATTCCGATGGAGACAAGCTCCCAGTCCGGATGATCATTCAGTTTTTCTGCAATCTCATTCACAAACGACTGCACCATCTCATCTGGATGTGATTCATCCGTGGGTCTTTTTTCCTTTGACAAAAACTCTACCTCATCCCCATTCATATGGATAAAGGAAACCGCACATTTGGTTCCTCCAATATCAATTCCCGCAATTACTTCCATTTTACATTTCCTCCCCGTTATTTTTTAGTTCATCAAAGAAACCAACCCAAGGCAATGACATTGGTAATTCTGAAAACTGATTGTATGTAAACTCTTTAGTTGTCATTTTTCCATCCACACGGCTGATTCGTATTACCCTGTCCGCAATTGTCAGTGAATCCGACATATTCATCGCCAGGATCACAATAGAAATCCCTCTCTCAAGAAGAAGTGTCTGTAATTCCCACACCTGCATCCTGTGTGGTGTACCGGCATGTTTAAACGGTTGTACCATAAATACCACTTCAGGTTTTTCCAGAAGAATTCGCATATAAATTACTCTGGTCTTCTGTTCATCACTCAGTTCATTTATATAACAGTCAAAGATATCTTCCCCGAAAATACGATAATACTCTTCCTGGACAGATTTCTGGATTCTCTTCTTAAGCCAGATGTTCGGTGCTTTTCTATCAAGACCTATGCAAATATTATCCCGTACTGTCAGGTCATCAAAAAGCATCGTCTGGGTTGCCTCTTCTTTCATAAATGCGATTTTTCTTGTCCGGTAATCTGATACTTTTTTACCCTCGACAAGCATGTCAACATCTTTGAACCCGCCTTCCTTTTCCAGTATCTCCAAAAATTCATTATACATCCTGGTATCCAGACTCTGAATTACCAGGCATTCGCCTTTATAGACACTGAATTGAAAGTGCTCCAGGTATTTACCTGACATATCACGTACATAAAGAACTTCTTTCCGTGACTCCGCTGTAGGAACATTTCCACGTGCTCTGTACAGAAGACGCTGGCTTACATGATTATAATAATCAATATAATTATCTTCACTGATCCCTTTTTTTATCTGTTCTTTATCAAATATCAGATTAATACTTCCCTCCGACATCAGAATTGCTCTGGTACATACCTGCTGTATTTCCTCAAAGTGATACGATACATAAAGGAAAGTAAATCCTTTACCTGTGTAATACCGCATGGTGTCAAACAGTTTTTCAAGCTCATCTTCACTGATAACAGTGCTGATCTCCCGGATAATGATAAGATGATATCCTGCTACGATAGCTCGAAGAAGCTCTACCATAACTCTTTTATAGGCAGAAAGCTTTTCCACAGACATAAATGGATCAATAGAAACTCCAAGTTCATCAATAAATGGCTGCAGCTGCATAGCCAGCATTTTTTCATTCAATATTTCCTGTCCAAATCCTGTACGAAGAGTGAATACATTGGTCAGAACATCAAGACCATTAACCAGCGAAGTCTCACTGTCAATCAGGCATATTCTGTTGCGACTGTGCTTCTCCTCTTTCCATGAGTTTACGCACTTATCCTGATAATAAACATATCCGTAATACAATGGAAGGTTATTAACAATCACATCCAGGAGCTCATCCATCCCATAGGAATTCATCGGAATAATCCCCATGATATCACCCTTCAGTATATTAAAAGTCATATTTCGAAAAATAATCGTATTCTGTTTTTTGTATGTAACATCCTGCAAACGAAGAATTTCTTTTTTCATTATTTATCCTTCTTTTTCAGTTCATTTTCATTATAAATGACCGGAATGGATAATTCCACACTGGTTCCCATATTTTCAAGCGAATATACATGCATTCCATATTCCTCTCCAAAAATAAGATGAATACGATTGTTTACATTGACAAGTGCCACGCCGCCTTTTTCCGGCTGCGTATAATTCTTTACCTCTTCTTCCTTGGAACCCAGTTTTGCATTCAGTTTATCCAGTGTCTCACGATTCATTCCAACGCCATCATCCGAAACTTTGATCAGAAGACGAGATTTCGTTCTGGATATGGAAATCGTAACTTTTCCCTCATCCAGTTTGAGCTCGATTCCATGAATGATACTGTTCTCAAGAATCGGCTGCAAAGTCAGCTTCGGGATCATGCAGTGAAGAATGTCATCCCAGTCTTCTTCATCCTGTTCGATTTCCAGATGGATTCTGCTGCCAAAACGATACTGCTGAATCTTAAAATACGTTGCACAGTTTTCCAGTTCTTCTTCAACTGTAACAAGATTCTCTACCTTACTGATGGTATAACGGAAGAAGATTGCAAGTGCTTCTGTCATATCTGCCAGATTATCAAGTCCTGCCATGATCGCCTCACTACGAATCCCTTCCAATGTATTATAAAGGAAATGTGGATTGATCTGGTTCTGCAGTGCCCTGTACTGTGCCTGCCGCTTCGACATATCCAATGTTCTCGTTGCCGTAACGATCTTGTTCATATGACGTGCCATACGTTCAAATTCCGGTGAAATGGTAACCTCTACATCGGTCAGATCTGCCAGCGATATATAGCCATCTGAAAAACGCTGCACCTGATTGGTCAGCCTTCTGTATGGTTTCCAAATCCACAGATATGTAAATCCCACTAACAGTAATGGAAGAAAAATCATAGCTATCTTCCAGAATCCCTCTGGAAAGATCCACTCCCTGTCCAGACACAGAACAAGCAGAAAAGAGAGAATGCAAACCACAACAAAAGATATTTTCAGCCTTGCATCCAGATATCGGAATTTTTCTTTATATTTCTTCATGTTATCACCATCTCAGTCATTCCAAATATTTCAGTCATCCTGATCCATCCAGATCATTTCATCATCCATACAGTTTCCTGTATACCGCGGGCTTCACACCGACATTTTTTTCAAAAAGCCTCGTAAAATGCTTCGGATCATTATAGCCAACCTTTCTGCATATGTCTGCAACCGACAATGTAGATTCTCGCAAAAGATCCTTTGCACCTTCAATCCTTTCGTTGATCAGATATTTGGCAAATCCAATCTCTGTTTCCTTCTTAAACATCACGCTGAAATATGCCGGAGTCAGTCCTACATAATCACTGACTTCTTCCAGGGTGATCTGCTCCTGATAATGATTGTGGATATACTGCTTCGCCAGTCGTACCGGTCTCACAGAATCCTCTTCACGAAGTGCGATCATCTGGTTTACTTTGGTGAGCATGAAATCAAGCAGACAGGTAAACAATGCATTTACAGTTACACAATTATCACATTTGTTATCAAATTCCTTCTGAAGTTCCGCCTTATCCGGTACATCAAGCCGCATGATAAAAATGCTTCCACACTGCCTTATCATTTCAAGGATCTCCCAGCCATGAACCCCCGGTGTTTCCATTGTTTCATTATATATAACATTTATCGTATTTCTGATTTCTTCTACATCCAGTGTCTGGAGCGCACTTCCCAGATTTCTGGTGAATTTATCCACCAGTTTTTTCTCATAGAGAACACCATTGGAAGCATCCGCCTCCAGCATCTTGCTGTTTCCCTCAAGTAATCGTTCAGCAAGTGAACGATTTGCAATCACAAAAGAACCCTTAATGTTCTCTGCCTCTTTAACAGAGGAACCAAGGCCCAGTGAAAGCTGTGTTTTTCCAAGATAATCGTTTCTTGCAAGCATCTGATTAAAGCAGCTGCGCACTATCTTACGGATTTTCTCACTGTTTCTGGCAGGATAATTCATAAGTCCGTAGAGATATTCCCCTTCAATAGCCGTTACAAAATCATAGCATTCTTTGGTGATCTCTCTTTGCAGGATTTCTTCCATCTTATGCCAGATCAGTTCTATGGTATCCTCTTTGCTGTCGTTTCCTTCAGCATCCTGCTTGATCGCAAGGACCTGATACAGCCCCGGCTGTACATTCAGATAATATTTCTCTCGCAGAATATCTTCCGACAGTCCAAGAGATCTGTCATGACACAGATCATGAAGGAGCATATTTCTGAGCTTGATAAGTTCTTCCCGCCGTTCATTCTGGATATCCTGAAACGCCATATCTGTTCTTCTCTCAGTTTCTATCTGATGTACCATTTTGGCCAGTGATTCATTGAGTGCATCTTTGTTGATCGGCTTCAGGAGATAGTCACTCACTCCCTGTTTCAGTGCATTCTGGGCATACTCAAAATTCGCATAACCACTGATGATCATAATTTTTATATCCGGTGATATTTCCCGAACTTTCTCGATCAGTTCCAGTCCGTTTAGGCCCGGCATTCTGATATCTGTGATTAAAATATCTGTTTTTCTTTACGAATAAGTTCCAGTGCCTGGATTCCATTTGCAGCAGTACCAACCACCTTAATTCCAAGTTCTTCCCAATTGCCAAGTGCCACGATCAGTCTGCATACACGTTCTTCGTCATCTGCTACTACGAGTTTGACCATAACTACCTCTTTCTGCCATATATTAAATAACGCCGGAATATACTTCCGGCGTCATCTCACAAACATTCTTATTTTTCTGAAGCTTCCGGATATTCGTTGCAGAGCAGACGATATGGTGGCTCATCCTCTTCGATCTCAGGAAATCTTCCTGCTGGTGGATTAAAGCGGTTATCAATATTGTCGTCATTACACTGGCTTACTTCACCAATCAGTACAGGGCCTGTTCCTGGTTCTACTTCAAAGTCATGATACATTCCCTGCATGATCGTAATGCTCATACCTGGTTCCAGTTTTACCTGTGTACCAGCCGGAACGACCTGAACTTCTCCATCGATATGTACGGTAACATCGCCTTCTTTATCGATTTCTTCATCCGGAAGGGAATTATATACACGGATCAGAATATTTCCGCCGCCTCTGTTGATGATGTCTTCCATCTTATACCAGTGGAAATGATTCAGCGCATACTGTCCTTCTTTCAGATAAAGGAATTTCTCTGCATACGGTTTCTTATATTTATCTTTCATTTTAATATTTCCGTTACGAATAGTAAACAGGGAAAATCCATATTTATCAAAATCTCCCATGCCATAGTCGGTAATATCCCATCCAAGCATGTTATCACGGATCTCATCAAATTCATGGCCTTTTGTTTTCCATTCTTCCGGTGTGAAATTTGCAAATTTCGGAAGATAATACTGATGATCTGCAATCATTTTTTCCAGTTCTTTTAAAGCTTTGTTAATTTCTGATCTTTTCATGTCCTCTGTCTCCTTATTAAGTCTCATTAATCCTGAAACAGGCCGTCGGAAAAAACCGACGGCCTATATTCACTTATTACATATAATCAGGTCTGATAATTATTCAGCTGCTTCTTCTGTTTCTTCAGCATCATCAGCTTCTTCTGTGTCAGCTGCTTCTTCTGTTTCTTCAGCACCGTCTTCTGCAAGAGCTTCTTTTGTAAGTACGGATACACCTGTATCTGTTACTTCGCCGCCAAGATCTTCGCCATTGAGAGCTTTGATGCAAGCCTGAACACCAAGTTTACCCATCTGATCCGGGTTCTGAGCCATTGTGCATACAAGATATCCATCTTCGATAAGACCTTTCAGTGTATCAGATTTATCAAAACCAACACCGACAATTTCGTCGCTTCCGGATGCTTTGATTGCATTACCAGTACCAGTAGCAGCACCTTCGTTTGCACCAAAGATACCTACAACACCTTCTGTGATATAGTTCTCAGCTATTGTCTGAGCTTTTGCAGCATCACCTTCACAGTACTGTGTTTCAAGAAGTTCATAATCTGTTCCTTCAAGAGCTTCTCTGAATCCTTCTTCACGCTGGATAGTAGAATTTGTGGAAGTATTAATATTTACGATACCGATGCTTCCATCTTTAATTCCTTTGTCTTCCAGAGCTTTGATCATTTCTTCACCAGCTGTTTTACCAGCAGCTTTGTTATCTGTGGAGAATGTAGCTTCTGCTTCTACGTTTGCAGGAGAATCAACATAAACAATCTTGATTCCTGCATCAACTGCTCCTGAAGAGCACCGGAAACTGCATCATTCACTATTAGCTGCTACAAAGGATAGCAATCATATCCACCAAGCTACTGCTTGTTGATACATTCGATCTGTTTTGCATCGTCTTTTACGTCCGGTGCCATGAAGTCAACGTAACACCATCAGCTTTTGCTTCTTCCTCTGCACCCTCTTTCAGAGATACCCAATGCTGGTCTACAGAGTCCATTGTGATAAGTGCAATTTTGTAATCTCCGTCAGCCTTAACTGTCTCATCTGCTAATACTGGTGTTGCTGCGAGGCATTCCGATCATAGATGCACAACATACTGCTGCTAAAATTTTTTCTTCATGGTAAAAACCTCCCTTAATATATTATAAGCTCTTGCTTTATATTCCTGTGTTATTTTATCAAAATATAATATCAAGATTCATTCAAATTATTCTTTTCTTTTGAAGTTACCGCTGCGGACAACTACATCAAGAAGAACTGCACCAACAACGATCACACCGATGATGATACGCTGGAAGCCAACCTGTGCATGAATAAGGTTCAGACCATTTTCAAGTGTCTGCCATACACCTGCACCTGCGAATGTTCCAAGAAGGATACCGGATCCGCCAAGTGGTGATACACCACCGATAACACCTGCTGCAACACCGTACATTTCGTACATATTACCTGCATCCATGTTACCCATACCAGCCTGTGCACAAAGAACAAATCCAACGACTGCGGAACAGAAACCACTTACCATGTAAGCTTTTGTTGTTGTCTTAACTACATCTACACCAGAAAGTCTTGCTGCATCTACGTTAGAACCGATTGCATAAATGTGACGTCCGGATCTGGTTCTTGCAAGGAAAAACCAGAAAATAAGGAAAACAATAAGTGCAATCCAGAATGTATTAAAGATTCCTGCTGTTTTTCCATAATAGAAAATATTCTGGAATCTGTCTCCGGCCTCTTTACCGATTCCGGATGCGATGTTGTCAGTATTTCTGTTATTATTTACGATGTAAGCAATACCACGAGCTACAAACATGGTTCCCAGTGTTGCGATAAATGGCGGAAGTTTAAATTTACCAACCAGATATCCGTTCACAACACCTACTACCAGTGCCAGAATAATTGTTACGAGAATTGCAACAACCGGGTTCATTCCCTTTGTCATCATGGTTGCTGAGATCATAGCACTCATACCAACAACAGAACCGATCGACAGGTCAATATTACCTGTGATCATTACAAAACTCTGTCCGATACCGATCAGCAGATATTTTGACATTGAACGAAGAAGGTTCTGGATATTAAGAAGTGAAAACACCTTCGGGTTCAGAATACCAAATGCTATATAAATAATAATTAATCCTATGAAGGCGGTTACTACCGTGCCGGCACCCTTCGCCCCCAAAATTTTTGAAAAGCCACTTTTTTTCTTCATGATTATTCCTCCTTGTTGTTCTGGCTTTGAGATCCAAGTTTATTCTCAAAGGATGTTGCATATTTCAGAATGTCATTCTGTGTGGTTTCTTTTGCCATTACCTCACCGGTAATACGTCCGTCACACATAACGATGATCCGGTCTGCCACACCCATAACCTCCGGCATCTCGGAGGAAACAAACATAACAGCGATTCCCTGCTTTTTCAGCTGATTCATCAGCTGATAAATCTCAACCTTGGCACCTACATCAATACCTCTTGTAGGCTCATCAAAAATTACAACTCTTGAATTTCTCGCCAGCCATTTACCAACAACGACCTTCTGCTGATTACCACCGGATAACGTTCCGGCATCAACATCCAGATTCGGAGTTTTGATCGTGAGGTCTGCTACAGCCTTGTCACAGAGTTCTTCTTCAACTTTTGTATTGATCACTCCGCCTTTTCCACAGATAAGATCAAGGTTTGGAAGTGCAATATTATGACGGATACTGAGTTTTGTACATAATCCGTCTTTCTTTCTGTCTTCCGGAGCAAGTACAACACCTGCTTTGATAGCATCCATCGGATTGTTGATCGTAATTTCTTTACCATCCAGGATCAGTGTTCCTGATTCTTTCGGATCAACACCGAAGATAGCTCTTGTTGTTTCTGTACGTCCGGCACCCATAAGTCCGGCAAATCCAACGATCTCACCTTCATACAGCGAGAAATTGATATCTCTTACCAGGCGTCCTGCGTTCAGGTTCTTGACCTCGAATACTTTCTTGCCTTTCTCGCACTCAACATGAGGGAATTTCTCTTTGATCTCACGGCCAACCATGTTGGCAATGATCTCATCCATTGTAAAGTCTGTGAAATTACCTTCTGTTATGTAGTGACCATCTCGCATGATCGTAACTCTGTCTGTAATATGTGCAAGCTCTTCCAGACGATGTGAAATATATACGATTCCGCATCCCTGGCTTTTCAGCTTACGGATAATATTAAACAGTTCATCGATCTCACGGGATGTAAGTGCCGATGTAGGCTCATCCATGATCAGGATTTTTGCATTGATTGAAAGTGCTTTTGCAATCTCAATCATCTGCTGTTTGGAAACCGGAAGTTCTCCAACGATCTCATCCGGACTGATATCTACTCCAAGTTCTCCAAGATATTTTCTTGCGATATCTTCCATATTGGAGTTATTTAACACGAAGCCCTTACGTTCTTCTCGTCCAAGGAACATATTCTGTGCTACTGTAAGATCCTTACACATATTCAGTTCCTGATGGATAATCGCAACTCCGGCCTCTCGCGCCGAGCTCGGTGTAAGTGATTCATAATCTTTACCAAATATCTTCAAACTTCCCTGATCCAGAGAATATACACCACTCAAAATTTTCATCAGTGTTGATTTACCTGCACCGTTTTCACCTAACAGTGCCATAACCTCACCGGCACGAAGATTAAATTTAACATCATCAAGTGCCTTAACACCCGGAAACTCTTTCGTAATGTGTTCCATGGAAACAATTACATCTCCCATATCTTCACCCTGCTTTCCGAAATACTTCTCTCTCTTGTTTATGTATTTATTATACACAGAGGTGTTTGTGCAAAAAAGGGGGGCAAAATATTGTTTTGAGATGGTAAATTATTTATTTTGTATAAATTATCGTAATTCCATCACCCGTTATTTGTTATTTTATATAATACTATTCCGTTTTCCTCGTCTGTAAAGTGTTAAAAAGTACAGCAATCAGTACAAGGGCGCCTTCTATTCGTTCACCATAATCGCTTTAACCGCTTTATCTTTCTCCGCAAGATACTGAGCCATTGCTGTTGGAAGATCCTCCAGTTTGAATCGATGCGAGATCAGTGATTTCACATCGACCATACCTGCTTCCAGAAGATTGATACATCTTGGGAAATACAATGCCGGGATCGCATTGGATCCGATAATGGAAATTTTTCTGAGATGTACAATATTTGAATCAAACGTTGCCTTTGCCCTGTCGCCATATCCGATTCCAAGAAATGCAACTTTGCCTCCCGGGTTGGTAACTCTTGTTGCAAGGTCAATCGTACTCGGCGGTGAAGTTACAAGAACTTTATCCACGCCACCTCGTGGGAATGGATATTTTTCAAGATTTTCTTTATCTGTAAAGATCACATCATCAGCACCAAATTTGCAGGCCAGATCTACACGCGCTTTACTTCCGGAATGCTGTGCTACATATATATGGCGTGCACCACTCTTCTTGGCCATCTGCATTGCCATAAGTCCGATCGGACCTGCACCCAGAAGAAGAACATCATCATTCAGATGAATATCTGCTGTCAGGATAAGGTCTGCTGCAACTCCCATTGGTTCCAGGATACACGCTTCCTCAAAAGAAAGATCTCGGATATTTACAACCAGATTTGCAGGTACAATCGTTCTCTCTGCAAATCCCATGGTATCTCCTTTTTTACGTTTCATATAATCCGTACAGTCTGTACAAAGATCCGGTCTTCCATTCAGGGCAGCATCGGAAAATGGATTGAATGTTGAAGTTTCGATTGCCACACGATCACCTACCGCAACATTCTGTACCTCTGCTCCTATTTTGGTTACAATTCCCGCAAATTCATGGCCAAACGGCTCCCACTCAGTTGCTGCATAATTTGCCAGAATATTATCATGCCCACAGAAACCACAAGCTTTGACAGCGACTTCCACCTCGTTTCTGTCAGGTTCTCTTAACTCTACATCTCTGACTTCAAACTGATATTTCGCCTGTGACATGCTCCCACCACTTAAATCTCTGATTTTGAAGTGGGGCTTCTTGCTCAATGGCTCTACTGAGCCAAGTATCTACAAGCTATCCTCGCGTGCCCCGCGATTTTTATTAGTCCGGTTACGGACTTTTTATTGTGCTGTCATGCACATTCTGCAAAAATTCTTTTTCCTTCATTCATGATGTTAACTGCTGCATTTACATCTCGATCCATTCTGTTTCCACATTCACAACAATAAATCCTATCAGATAAAGACAATTCTTCTTTTTTCTTTCCGCATACACTGCAAATCTTACTGGATGCAAAATAACAATCTACTTTTATCAGATATTTTCCTCGTTCCTCCAGTTTATATTCCAGCATAGACAGAAACAGGCCATATCCATTATCATGCACGCCTTTTCCAAAATGAAATCCTCCTGCCATCCCTTTCAGATTCAGGTCTTCCACGCATACTGCATCGTAGCTCTCGGCAAGACTGGTACTGAGTTTATGCTGAAAATCTTTTCTCTGATTTCGGATCTTTTCATGGCACAATGCAACTCGTTTCTTCTGTTTTTTATAATTCTGACTGCCTTTCTGACATCTGGACAGCTTTCTCTGTTCCCGTGCAAGCTTTTTCTCTGCGTGCCGATAGAACATCGGGTATTTGGCTCTTTCATTAGTAGAAAACACACACATCCCCTGCATGGCAAAATCAATCCCGATAAATTTTTCTGCTGGTCCTTTTTCTGCTGTTTGGTTTTCACAGTAAAATAAAAGACTGGCAAAATATTTTCCGGAGGGCTCCCTTCTGACTGTCACAGATTTCAGTTTCCATTTTTCTGATATTGGACGGTGAAGCTTTATTCTGACAGCTGCCATCTTAGGCAGTTTCAAATATTTTCCTTCCAGAAAGATATTTCCGTTCACTACGTTTGTTGTATAAGATTTTCTTGCTGACTTCTTTGATTTGAAACGTGGAAATCCTACCGATGGTTCGCGGAAAAACTTACGAAATGCACTTTCCAGATGCATCTGTACATTTGCTAATGCCAATGAATCCACCTCTTTCAGCCAGGGATATTCTTTCTTGTAACTGGCTGGTGTGTTCCTTAACATCTTCTTTTCTTTTTTATAATGTTCTATTTTATCCGCAAGCATACAGTTATAGATAAACCGGCTGCAGCCGATTGTTTTTTCTATTTGCACACGTTGTTCTGCATTTGGATAGATTCGTATTTTTACTGCCCGATTTATTTTCCTCACCTTATTCCTACATATGAATGATTTCAATCATCGTTTTTTCGAACAATATGTTCTCTTTTTATTATTATAATACAATCCCAACATGCGAACAAGTGTTTTCTTTTTTGTTTATGAAATTCTTTTGAGCATTTATGCTCAGATCTACAATTCATCTCCCACCTATAGAGGAAGGAGAATTCTTGCTATGTTATGTTAAAAAGTCCTACTCCATAATGATATTCTCTTGCCGGTTTTAAAACATCGTTTAAATTTACTAACATGAATAATCCCCCTTTAATTTTTAATAGTTCTTTTAAAGAACTATTATCTTTTAAATTTACTCACCGACATATATCGGTGAGTTTATTGGTGTATATTTTTACAAAGAAAAATTTACACAAAAAACTGTAATTCCCCTTTGAAAATACTGTTTACTACCAATGCTGCCGCACCGACCAGCTGTGCCTGCTTGCCGAAATAAGCCTTCTTGACCGGAATATTCCATCCATCCTGTGCGATCTTACGGTCATTGATCAGTATCTCCAGTTTCTTTACGTAATCCTCCGGCCAATCTATTCCATCATATCCAAGTACGATCATCTCCGGCTGGAGCATATTGATAATGCTTACCAGGCCTGCACTGATATCCTGAATCATTTCTTCCAGAATATCCTCAACTTCCGGTCTGTCATGAATCTTAAAGTAATCCGCATAAGACAGATTCAGCCCGGTTATTTTTTTCAGTTTTTCTCTGACCACATAACTGCTCGCATACATTTCCAGACAGCCTCTGTTTCCGCAGGAACACTGCAGTCCTTTACAGTTAATGCTGACATGACCAAGCTCTGTTTCAAATCCTCTGTGACTATGAAAAACCTCTCCTCCACATACAAAGCCGGAACCAATACCATTGGATACAGCAAGAAGAAGGAAATCCTGTTCCGCTTTACCGATTCCAAACAGTTTTTCTGCCAGTGCCGCACAGTTGTTATCATGATCAAAATAAACCGGAAGATTATATTTCTTCTGAATCGCTTCTTTGATCGGGACATGCTTAACGCCATAAAATCGTGGCGGGTTCAGAATAATTCCGTTGCGGATATCTACCGGTCCGATAGAAGCAATGCCAATTCCCAGAATATTTTTTTCCTCTTCCATCATCCGGTCAATCAGTTCAAAAGCATTCTGAATCAGAATATCCCCTGTCAGCTCGCCAAATTCTATGGTCTCTGTGCGGAATATCTGCATGTCCAGGCTGCAGAGCACAGCCTGGATATTTGTTCGGAAAACAAGAATTCCTATGATCTTCGGGGCCTGATCAGCAACTTTGAGAATGATCGGATTCCTGCCGCAGACTTCTGTAAGCTCTTCCTCACATTCCTTTACAATTCCCTTCTCCATGAACTCTGCCACAATATTGGTCACTGTGGTTTTGGCAAGGCCAGTCCTCCTCGAAAGTTCAATTCTCGTATTACAGGTTCCCGTAGCGATCAACTGAAAGATCAGTCCTCTGTTGAACTGTTTGGATGTTATGCTGTTCTTGCCATTTCCTTTTTTCATGTTTACCTGCATGATCATTTTCCCCTTCAAATCATGATATGATGCCAGGGCAAGATCCCCGGCCATTAAATACAGGGAGTATTATTTTTCTTTGATCGTAATACTCCATGTATTGGTATATTCCTGTCCACTTTCAAGCGAAAGCAGATCTGCCTGTTTTTCCAGATCCTCGACTACATTTTTGCGTGAAGGAAGCGAACTCCACGGCTCAATACAGACATAATCTACTTCTACATGTGGCCAGTGCCAGATTCCAAGATAATCCATATCCGGAAATGCGACTGTGATCTTTTTGCTGCCTTTTGCACTTTCAAGTGTTACTTCCCTCGGCATTTCTTTCAACACGATCGCATCATCATCGAACAGATTATGCTCCAGATTCAGATAACGGCCTTCTTCCAATGCAAAAGCCTCATCCTCCTCCAGTACGAAACAGTCCTCCGAAAAAAGAATCCTGCGTGGTTTGGGATCTTCGCCAAAATCAATCCTGTAATCCTCAAATTTCAGATTCTTCTCAATCGGAATCTGGAATCCCGGATGTCCGCCGATACCGAAATACATCTTCTTATCATCGGTATTCTTTACCTGATATGTAATTGTGATTTTTTCTCCTTCAAGTTTCCATGTGATATCAAGTGTAAACTCAAAAGGATACTGTTTTCTTGTTTCCGGTGAGCTTACAAGGCGCAGCGTCAGGGAATCTGCTTTCTGCTCAACAAGCTCCATCTCATCATACGGAAGAAATCCGTGAATATCCATATGATAAACGGTATCCTGGTATTTATAGCTTTTTTCTGTCATTCGACCGATATAGGGAAATAGATTCGGCCCTCTGTCTGTCCATGTTGCAGCGTCTCCCTGCCACAGGTATTCCTGTCCTTCTGCATCTTTGATAGACTGAAATTCTCCCCCCTTGGAAGAAACCACCAGTGTAAGTTTCTCATTGCTGATCGTATAGTTCATGTCTTCACCCTCCTTGTGTTTTCTCATTATAGCACGTCAAACTTTCAGTTTCTATCTTTTTATAACAATCACCCTCTTATAGTCTGTCTTTTTACCACATTTTATCTTTTTATTGCAATTCCATTCTCATTCTTTTATAATAAGAATTAGATTGTTTTACAGACAAATTGAAAAGAAACGAGGAATCCATATGAGCGAAAAAACTGTCGTTGTTGCTCTTGGTCACAAAGCCCTGGGCGCAACTCTTCCAGAACAGAAACAGGCTACCAAGGCCGCTGCAAAAGCCATTGCAGATCTTGTAGAGGATGGTGCACACGTTGTCATCTCCCACAGCAACGGACCTCAGGTCGGCATGATCCATACAGCTATGAACGAATTCGGTAAGGCGCATCCTGATTATACCTTTGCGCCAATGTCTGTATGTTCTGCCATGAGTCAGGGATATATCGGATATGATCTTCAGAATGCAATCCGTGCAGAACTGATCTCCAGAGGAATCTACAAACCGGTCGCAACGATTCTCACCCAGGTTGTGATCGATCCTTATGATGAAGCTTTCGGGGAACCAGAGAAAATCATTGGACGTATTCTTACTTCTGAAGAGGCAGAAGCAGAGGAGGACAAGGGAAACTTTGTTACAGAAGTTGGAAATGGCGAATATCGCAGAATCCTTGCAGCCCCGAAGCCACAGAAAATCGTGGAACTTGAAACGATCCGTACTCTTGCAGATGCAGGACAGGTCGTGATCGCAGCCGGCGGCGGCGGAATCCCGGTCATGGAACAGGGAATCGATCTCCATGGTGCAAGTGCTATCATTGAAAAAGACTTTGCAAGTGAGCTTCTCGCAGAGGAATTAAATGCAGATACGCTTCTGATCCTCACCAGCGTTGAGAAAGTCAGCCTGAATAAAGATACTGACAAAGAAACTTATCTGGACACTGTTTCTGTAGCTGATGCCCGCAAATACATCGATGAGAATCAGTTTACAGCCGGCTCCATGCTTCCGAAGATCGAAGCTGCGGTCGCATTTGCAGAAAAAGGCGATGGACATCGCACCATCATCACAGATATTGCTCATGCCAAAGATGGATACAAAGAAAAGACCGGTACTATCATTAAATAATTGGAGCATTCTTAAATGGAAATAAAAAACAGAACTTTATCGAATTTTGCAGAACTGGTACGAACCGGAGAATGCAAGAAATTCAGAGGCCGTCTGAAGGTCGGTGTGGATCTCGGTACTGCCAATACGGTCCTTGCGGTTGTTGACAGCACAAACAGACCGATTGCAGGTGTCTCCGCACCTTCTCATGCAATTCGTGACGGTGTGATCGTAAACTATTATGAATCCGTTCAGCTTGTCACAAAACTGAAAGCAGAGCTCGAGGAAAAACTTGTCACCGAGCTCCCCTATGCTGCTGCTGCCATCCCTCCGGGAGTTTCCGAAGGCAGTGTCAAAAGCATTGGCTATGTACTGGAAGGTGCCGGATTCGAAGTGATGAATATCGTAGATGAGCCGACTGCTGCCGCTGCTGTCCTCAAGATCACAGACGGTGCAGTTGTGGATGTCGGTGGTGGCACAACCGGCATCAGCATCCTCAAAGATGGCAAGGTCATCTACACCGATGATGAAGCAACCGGCGGAAGTCATATGACCATGACAGTTGCCGGGCATTATAAGATTCCTTACGAAGAAGCTGAAGTTCTCAAGACTACTCCTGAGAAAGAGGATGAAATCTTCCCGGTCGTCAAGGCTACCATAGAGAAAATGGCAACCATCACTGAGAAATTTCTCAATGGTTATCAGGTGCCTGCAGTTTATGTTGTAGGTGGCTCCGCAAGCTTCAGGGAATTCACAAATGTATTCGAGAAGAAGCTGAAATTACCGGTATATCGTCCGGTTCATCCACTTCTTGTAACTCCACTCGGAATCGCATATAATTGCGAATTGCCGCCAGTTACACCGAAGAAAAAATAATAATTCTGCAAAAAATTGCCGGTACACTATAATGTACCGGCTGTTTTATTATTTTTCTGATTTACATTGATTTACGTTCTGCAATCTCTGCCATCTTTGCTTCGTTCAGTCGTGTATCACCATGGACACGGCTGTAAGAAAGATATCCATTCATTCGGTCGATCTTGGTCAGGTTATGGGAACCGCATACCGGACACACATCCATCTCCAGTTCCTGGTGACCGCAGTCATCACAGTATGCCAGAGAAAGATTGACACCTTCATAATATCCCAGATTCATTGCTCTGCGGATCAGAGTACGGATGGCTTCTTTATTATAGCCAATCGGATAACGTACATACTGGATCTTACCACCATTACAGAGTTCCCAGAATCGTCCCTCCAGATCCTGTTTCTCAATCGGAGTTACATCCTCTGTTACATGGCAGTGGAAGCTGTTGCTGACATACGGTCTGTCAGAAACACCCTCAACAATTCCGTACATCTTACGGAACTGTTCTACCTGCAGACCGCAGAGACTCTCTGCCGGTGTACCGTAGATTGCATACAGATATCCATCTTCCTGCTTAAACTGGTTTACTTTATCATTGATGTATTTCAGAACTTCCAGGGCAAACTGTCCATCTTCACGGATTGACTTACCATTATAAAGCTCCTGCAGTTCATTCAGTGCTGTAATACCAAAAGAAGCTGTCATTGGCTTCAGAAGCTTGCCGATCTTTTCATTTGGTTTCAGATGACCGCCATAGAAACCGCCCTCGCAGTATGCCAGTGGGTTCGTGGAAGCACGCATCTGTCCCAGGTATTCATAAGTACGGATATGCAGATTACGGATCATCTGCAGATAGAAATCCAGCACCTCATAGAAATCTCTGCTCTCGGCTCTTGCTTTCGCCAGGATCATTGGAAGATGAAGGCTGACTGCACCGATATTGAAACGTCCGACAAATACCGGTGTATCTTTATCATCTGCCGGATACATACCGCCGCGTTCATACCACGGACTTAAGAATGCACGGCACCCCATTGGGCTGATAACTTTGCCATATTGTTTATACATGCTGGCAATATAACCCTTACCTGTCAGAGACAGCCAGTCCGGATACATCGTCTTTGCTGAACAATCCACACCTGCTTCAAAAATATCTTCACATGGTTTTTCCAGGTCCATGAAGATTTTCATCATAAAGAAATACGATCTTCGGGAACAGTACCGGTTTCTTGTGCCCCTTCTTACCCTGTCCGCCTTTGTGTACCTCCAGAAGAGAAATATTACACATCTTCTCAAACTGTCCGGTTCCAAGTCCCAATGTAACTGTAACGAACGGATAATCTCCACGGGAAGAACCTACTGTATTAAGTTTGTACTCAATTCCCTGCCATCCCTGGTCAAAATCACGTCTTACTTTATCCAACGCATATTCGATTGCTTTTTCCTCTCTGCCGTTCCAGTTCTCATCCGCATATTTCAGAAATTCACTGATATATTTATCATAACTCTTCTGTGCATATGGTCCAAGGATCTTGTCAACTTCCGGTACGGTAAAACCGCCATACTGCTGTGCCGCAGTACTCAGGATAATATCTCCCATAACATCAAATGCAGTATCCAGTGTCTTCGGCTCATTGTACCAGACATTACCCATCTCAAATCCGCCTTTTAATACGGAGCCAACGTCAAACAGACAGCAGTTCATCGTATCCAGACGTGCTGACTGGTCATGAATATAGATATATCCATCTTTACATGCCTGCAGCTCGTTGCGGTTCATAAAAAAACTTACGATACAGTTCCTTATTCAGTTCATTAAAGATCAGGCTTCGCTTCGTAGCAACCAGCGCACTGTCGGTATTTGCATTGCTCTTGTCCCCGATGTAACGGATTGCCTGGCTCTTTGTATATACGTCGTCCATCATGTGGATAAAATCAAGTTTATAATTACGATAATCACGATAGCTCTTGGCAACTGCCGGATTCACACGCTCCAGAGCTCCTTCAACGATATTATGCATCTCCTGGATCTCAATCTCATTTTTTCCAAGAGAATCTGCATGCTCCTGTGCAAAACGACAGATAAAATCTTTTTCTTCCGGTGAAAATTTATAAGGATTCGTGCGGCAGATTTGTTTACTGCTTTCACGATCTTCTGCGGATCAAATTCTTCTCTTGTTCCGTCTTTCTTAATTACATAAATCATACCTTGTCTCTCCTGTTTGCTGCATTTATGAGGTTTTGCCACTGTTCTTTCGTTCACAGTGGCGGTTCCTTTACCCCTATCGCATTCTCCCCATATATTGTGTTGCATATGAGAGTATAACACAATATCATGTGAAATAAAAGGGGGAATTTCATTTTTTATTGTCTGAAATCTTCCCCCGAAAATCCATTATTAAACTAATATTTTTAATCTTCCCACTCCATCAGATAAACACTGTCGAAGTCACTCTCTTCGGATTCTACCTGAATCGTGTCACCTTCTTCAAATGTCAGAAACAGTGTATCCTCACCATCTTTGAGTGTATATTGTTCGTTATCTGCTTTCTTTCTGGTAATAGTAAGTGTCACTTCGGCGCTGGAAGTAAAAACGCCATATTTTCCTGCTTCAAACTGAACGCCAGCCTGTGCCGGTCCATATCCTGCACCGATCGAATAATCCTTGTATCCCTGCTCATCATCCCAGCTGTAAAAATATGTACCCGGATCTGTGGTCTCAGCGGTATCTGTCTGTATCTCACTGCTATTCTCAACCTCAGACTGAATTGCTTCTTTTATGACACCACCCAGATCTTCAGCCAGTGGTGCAACTGCTGCAAGAATAATAATGATCACCCAAAGTATCCCAAGTTTTGAATGCTTCTTAGTTTTGGCAGGCCGGATTTTTTCTCTGCCAGAGGATGTATTCCGATTGCCAGCAGCCTTTCCGGTGCTTCCTTTCCCCAAGGATCCGACTCCCTGTGTCTGCATGATCTTACGGGCCTTATCTGATGCATGTCGATAGTGATCACTCCGGCTCTCATTCAGATGATACAGGATTTCATCATTGCGGTATGGCATACCACACTCTTTACATCGTCCATTTACAACCGTTCCGTCACATAACGGACATTTCATAGACAACACCCCCTTAGTTCAAATCATTTCTCCGATTTCACTTCAAATTGCTGTATTCATTATTGTATCCTTTTTATTGCAATCTTACAAGGTAAAAAAATTGCAATACCGACTTTTTCTTGCTATAATAGTTACATTAAATCTAGGAGGATTATTATGGAACAAATCAAGATTCCTGACGGGTATCATTCAGATCTGAATCTGCATGATACACAGGTTGCAATTAAAACTGTCAAAGACTTTTTCCAGCAGACACTTTCCCAGAAGCTGAATCTTCTCCGTGTTTCTGCTCCTATCTTTGTATCTCCATCCTCAGGTCTGAACGACAATCTTAACGGTGTAGAACGTCCGGTAAGCTTCGACATCAAAGGCCAGGACGAAAATGCTGAGATCGTACATTCCCTTGCCAAATGGAAACGCTATGCGCTGAAGAAATACGGCTTTGCTCATGGCGAGGGCCTTTATACAGATATGGTCGCGATCCGTCGTGATGAAGACCTGGACAACATCCATTCTGTATATGTTGATCAGTGGGACTGGGAAAAGATCATTTCCAAAGAAGAACGTACCATGGAAACTCTGATCAACACAGTCCGCTCTATCTACAGTGTACTCCGCAAAACAGAGAAATACATGGCTGTACAGTATGATTATATTGAAGAGATCCTGCCAAAAGAAATTGCCTTCGTTTCCACCCAGGAACTGGTAGACATGTATCCGGATCTGACTCCAAAGGAAAGAGAATACAAGATCGTCAAAGAAAAAGGCGCTGTATTCCTTATGCAGGTTGGTAAGACTTTGTCCAACGGAGAACGTCATGACGGACGTGCACCGGACTACGATGACTGGGAACTGAACGGAGATATCCTCGTATACTATCCGGTTCTTGACATTGCTCTGGAACTTTCATCCATGGGTATCCGTGTTGACGAAGAAGCACTCGACCGTCAGCTGACAGAAGCCGGATGCGATGACCGCAGAGAACTTCCTTTCCAGAAAGCAATTCTGAATAAAGAACTTCCATACACTATTGGCGGTGGAATTGGCCAGTCCCGTATCTGTATGTTCTTCCTTCGCAAAGCTCATATCGGAGAAGTCCACGTATCCCTGTGGCCGGAATCCATCACCAAAGCAGCCGAAGAAGCCGGAGTAAATTTATTATAAAAGAAGTGAGCAGTAACGTAAATCTGCTGTAAAAGTTACTACTAAGCATTTCTTCTATAGTATGATTTCACCAAATTTTAATAATTGAATTATTGACAGACAGGTACCTTCATACTATCATATCAATAGCAACTGACATAAATTGTTTCAGTAAATATACATCAGCTGTTCACAGCTGCAACATATATGAAAGACCGAGGTACTTACCGTGAATATTTTATTTTTCCTGACACCCAAAAGTGATGTAGCCTATATATTTGAGGACGAGACACTTCGCCAGACTGTTGAGAAGATGGAGCACCGCAAATTCTCCTGTATTCCTCTCCTAAGTATGGATGGCCGTTATACCGGCACGATTTCCGAGGGGGATATTCTATGGGGCATCAGACGACTGAATATCAACAGCACTGACCTGAAGGAAATGGAAAATGTCTCCATCATGGCTATCCCGCGACGCGCCACTTATAAACCGGTACACGCAGATGCTGATATGGAAGACCTTCTGGATCGTGCGATCAATCAGAATTACGTCCCGGTAGTTGATGATCAGGGATATTTCATCGGAATCATCACACGTAAAGAAATCATCAAATACTGTTACAAAGAAATGAAAGAATTAAGCATTCTTCGTAAAAAAGAAGAAGCCGACTCCTGAATGGAGCGGCTTCTTTTTTAATCTTTAATCCGGAATCACCGGAACTGCATCCGCCGGTATCGGGCAGACAAAACCATCTTTTGTTCTCTTTTCAAATTCTGCTCTTGCCTCATCCAAGAGAGATGTATCTTCAATCAGATCAATTGCGGTTGCTGCAATAACTTTTCCTGCGTGGACCGCTGCTTTATGTCCAATCTCTGTGCGGTCACAGGAAACATTCTGCCAACTGTGTCCCGGGCATCCATTCGGCCATGCTGCTACATGGATCTGGGCTGTCGGTGTCAGCCAGCTTACATCTCCAACATCAGTAGAGCCAGCCTTAAAGGCATCCTTCTGATACAACGGTGTAAGGAATCCATTCATTGCATGTCCGTATTCCTTCTGCATCTTCTCCACCTGTTCTTTTGCATTCTCATCATTTTCTGCTGCAACTCCAGGTACACCGCTGGAATCATAAGTCTCAGCGAGTGCATCCGCATAAGCATTTTCTTCTTCTGTATATTCCGGAACACCAAGTTCTTCAAAATTCTTGTAGAGAACTCTCTCCAGTGCAAAGTTGCTTACGGTATCTGCAAGACCGTCTATGAATTTCTTTTCATAAGTAGTCTCTGTCATCAGAGCAGCACCCTCTGCGATCTTATCCACACGCTTCTGAAGCTCCACTGCCTCTGCCACATGGTTGGAACGGACCATATAAAGAACGCTTGCACGAGGCTGTACCACGTTCGGGCTGCATCCGCCAGCATCTGTGATCGCATAATGGATACGTGCTTTATCACTCATGTGCTCACGAAGGAACTGCACTCCGATATTCATAAGCTCAACTGCATCAAGAGCACTGCGTCCCTTCTCAGGTGCACCGGCGGCATGTGAAGCGATGCCGGTAAATTTGTACTGTGTCTGGATACAGGAATTTGAAGAGCCTGTAGCCACCTCATTTACATCTTCCGGATGCCAGGTAAGTGCTGCATCCAGTTTTTTCCAAAGACCATCACGAGCCATAAATGCTTTTGCAGCACCACCTTCTTCTCCCGGGCATCCGTAAAGGATCACTGTACCAGAAACATCATTCTGTTCCAGATATGCCTTGATTCCAAGAGCAGCTGCAAACGCACCTGCACCAAGAAGATTATGTCCGCATCCATGACCATTTCCACCAGCGTTTTTTTCTTTACGCTCGATAAGGCCACCTTCCTGAGAAAGTCCTGAGAGAGCATCGTACTCTGCAAGAATACCTATATATGGTCGTCCGTGTCCATACGATGCTGCAAACGCAGTCTCAATATTGCAGGTTCCGCGTTCCACATCAAATCCTTCTTTTTCCAGTGCTTCGCAGTAGGTTTCCGCGGATTTGAATTCCTGAAGAGAAAGCTCTGCGAATTCCCAGACTTTATCGGCAATGCCAGCGATCAGAGACTTTTTTTCTTCAATTGTCTGCAGTGCAGACTGTTTTTGTGTTGTCATCGTATCGTACCTTCTTTCTATAAAATTAAGAAAAGACAAAGGCAACCAGAGTATTCTGGTCACCTTCATTATTATAATACCTTAGATAAAAATTCCTGCAGACGCGGATTCGTCGGATTATCAAAGATTTCTGTCGGAGTGCCATCTACAAGAAGCTTTCCGTCTGCCATGAAAAGAACACGGTTTCCGACTTCACGCGCAAATCCCATCTCATGTGTTACTACGACCATGGTCATACCTTCCTTGGCAAGCTCTTTCATAACATCCAGAACTTCTCCTACCATTTCCGGGTCAAGTGCAGATGTTGGCTCATCAAAGAGCATCACTTCCGGTTCCATCGCAAGTGCTCTTACGATTGCAACACGCTGTTTCTGTCCACCGGAGAGCTGGATCGGATATGCCCCTGCACGGTCTGCAAGTCCAACACGTTCCAGAAGCTCGAGTGCTTTTTTCTCTGCCTCTTCTTTGGAAACGCCTTTGACTTTCATCGGTGCCAGAGTCATATTGTCCAGAATGGTCATATGCGGAAACAGGTTAAAATGCTGGAAAACCATTCCCATTTTCTGACGAAGTCCATCGATATCAAGTTTTACGGTCTTGCCGGAAGCATCTTTGTATTTCTTCTTGGTGATGTCCACACCGTTAAAAATTATCTCACCGTCTGTCGGCTCTTCCAGAAGATTCAGACTGCGAAGAAATGTGGATTTACCGGAACCGGATGGTCCGATGACTACCATTACGTCGCCTTTGTTGATATCTGCTGTCACACCGTCCAGTGCTTTAATCGCGCCTCTGTGATAATGTTTCTTGAGGTTTTTTACCTGAATCAGACTATCGTTTGTCGCCATGGCTCATTCTCCTTTCGAAATATGCAATCAGTTTGGAGGTTGGGAAGCACAGGCAGAAGTAAATAGCTGTAGCTACCAGCAACGGCTCGATGATAATGAATGTCGCACCTTTGACTGCGTTTACGGCAGACATGATATCCTGTACACCGATGGTGTATGTGATCGCGGATTCCTTGATGATAACAACGAATTCGTTTGCGATCGCCGGCAGAATGTTCTTGAGTGCCTGCGGAAGAATGATGTAACGCAGGTTCATAGTCTGAGAAAGTCCAAGGGAACGTGCTGCTTCTGTCTGTCCCTGGTCAATAGACTGAATACCAGCTCGCATGATCTCGCAGAGATATGCGCCTGAGTTCATACCAAGTGCAACAACACCCGGGAAGAAACGATTGAATTTGATAAATCCAAACAGCTGGAATGATGGAAGATCGATCATTCCGAACACACCATAGTAGATGATAAAAATCTGTACCAGTACCGGAGTGGAACGAAGAATCTCTACATAAGCAGTTGCGATAAAAGAAAGGGGATTAAATTTGGACAGCCACACCAGCGGTCCTCCCTCTCTCAGATGTCCATTACGGTCTACCGCCAGAGCACGGAACGGACGGATGTTTGACATACGCATCAGTGCGAGGATCAGAGCAAGAACAAAACCAATCGCTACTGTAAACAGTGACAACAATACAGTTACGAGAAGACCCTGTCGAAACAGCTGTGCATATGGGGCAATTTTGCCAAAATTAGATAATTTAATAAAACTGTCCATATAAACTCCTTTCATTGTATAGTTAATTTTCATATATCATTGCTGAATACTGAACTTAATTACTTAAGTTTAAACAGCAACAATTCCTCCCCATATATATCTGGGGAGGAATCTATGATTTTTGTTTGTGTTGCCTGAAATATCTTATAAAATATTTTTATAAGAAATCTTTCTTAAATATTATTCAGCGTCATCTGCTGCATCAGCTTCCGGAACTGCACCGTTCTCGTCCAGTGTTCCTTCATATGTCTGACCTGCTGCAAGCTCTGTTGCATCTGCTACGAATTTATCTATAGAACCATCATCAATAGCATCTGCGATCGCTTCGTTTACAGCTTTAAGAAGTGCTTCGTTTCCTTTTGCTACACCGATTGCCGATCCTTCTGTATCATATGGTACATCACATACGATTTCAAGATCCGGATAGTTTTTCTGGTAGCTTTCTGCTACAGCTGTCTCAATGAATGCACCGTCCATCTTACCTGTCAGAAGCTCAGTGATGATATCTGTAACCTTCGGGAGAGATACGATATCTGCATCCGGAGTGTTTTCGTTTGCAAGATCAAGCTGGATAGAACCTGTCTGTGCACCGATAGAATAATCTTTGTTGTTTGCATCTTCAAGAGTCTTGAACTGATCAGCTTTGTCTTTTACTGTTACGAAAGACTGTCCGCCCTTGTAATACAGATCTGAAAACTCCATAGCATCTGCACGAGCCGGATCCGGTGAAAGACCTGCCATGCCAAGGTCAACGTTTTTCTGTGAAAGCTCGCTTAATACACCGTCGAAGTCCATCGGAACTACTTCCAGTTCCAGTCCCATCTTGTCTGCGATGTACTGAGCCAGATCCATATCAAATCCGGAAAGTGTCGGGTTGCCATCTTCATCGATTGAATAAAATTCATATGGTGCGAAGTCCGGGCTTGTTGCAACTGTAAGCTTACCATCTGTAACAGTCTCTACCTTATCATCAGCCATTGCCGGAGCTGCCATGGAAACAGCCATAACTGCACCAATCATAAGTGCTGTAATTTTCTTTAAATTCATTTTGTTCTCCTCCTCGTTTTATCCAAGAATATTTATGCACAAAATTGCATAAATCCTATTCATTTTTCTTATTGTATCACACTATCTCAAAATTACAAGCACAACTTTTATTAATTAGTACACAAAAATTATGCAATATTTTAACATTCACTTGTTAAAACGCATAAATATACTGTTTTGGCATTGCTTTCAGGCGCAAAAACATTCTCAGATACATGTATTTCACTTGAATCTGTTTTTATATTTTTCTATAATAAAAGAATACTTTTATTTCAGATCATACTGAATCCATATTTTAGTGTATTATAAATTTTTATGCATTATACAGGAGGGCTGTTCTATGGGAATGAATCAGACACCCGCTTCTGAACGGGTACATGTCAGTTTTTTTGGAAAAAGAAATGCCGGTAAATCCAGCATCATCAACGCAGTGACCGGGCAGGATCTTGCAATCGTCTCTTCTGTTATGGGAACTACGACCGATCCTGTCTACAAAACAATGGAACTGCTTCCATTAGGACCGGTCATGGTCATTGATACTCCCGGTATTGATGATGAAGGTGAACTTGGTGCGCTCCGCGTCCACAAAAGTTATCAGGTACTGAATAAAACAGATATCGCAATTCTTGTTATCGACAGTACGGCTGGAAAAGGCGAAGAAGAACTTGAACTGATTCACCGTTTTCATAAAAAAGGCATCCCTTATCTGATCGTATATAATAAGATTGATCTGCTTTCTACCGAAAAGATCAAGGATCTTGCCATGTCCGTCCGTGCCGGAGAAGTTCTGGTCAGTGCTTCCGACGGCATGAACATCCAGGAACTGAAAGAAAAAATTGCCTCTCTGAAACCGGAAGACACGCACAAATACCCACTGATCCAGGATCTGATCGACCCCCTCGACCTGGTCATTCTCGTTGTCCCAATCGATAAAGCTGCCCCAAAAGGCCGTCTGATTCTGCCACAGCAGCAGACAATCCGCGATATTCTGGAACGTGGTGCTCTCTCTCTTGTTGTACGAGATACAGAATTAAAAAGTACCCTGGATCATTTTCTTGCACAAGGTGTCTGTCCGAAACTTGTCGTTACAGACAGTCAGGCATTTGCACGTGTTTCAAAAGCTGTGCCGGAAAACATCACCCTGACTTCTTTTTCGATTCTTTTTTCAAGATATAAAGGAGAACTGGAAACTCAGCTGAAAGGTATTGCTGCTCTTTCTTCTATTGAAGATGGTGACCGCATCCTGATTGCAGAAGGATGTACACACCATCGCCAGTGCGGAGATATTGGAACATGCAAGATGCCTGAATGGATTCGAAATTATACCGGAAAGAAGCCTGTTTTTGAATTCACTTCCGGAACAGAGTTTCCGGATGATGTCTCTTCCTATAAAATGGTGGTTCACTGTGGTGGCTGTATGTTAAACGAACGTGAAATGAAGTACCGTATCGCCTGCTGCCAGGATCAGGGTGTACCGATTACCAATTACGGAATCCTGATCGCACAGGTGACAGGTATTCTGAAACGAAGCCTCGGGCCTTTCCCGGAGATGCAGAAATTAATCTGAGACTGCCTTCATAACCAATTTAATTTCTTAATTTTAACGTTTCTGTGCTATACAGTCTCTGCATATTTATGTTATATTTGTAATTGAATTGTAATTTTTTACTCTGGTTTCACAAAACTATAACATTTTTTCGTTATACTAAAACCTCGAAATATAGAATCTGTTTTGGAATTTTCCAAATACGATTAAAAAGGGAAGTACTTTTATCAGGGAGAATATTTATTTGAATGAGGAGGATTTATTTTTATGAAATTTACCAAAATGCATGGAATCGGAAACGATTATGTATATGTAAACTGCTTTGAAGAAACTGTAAGTAATCCGTCTGCTGTCGCAAAATTTGTCAGCGACCGTCACTTCGGAATCGGATCTGACGGACTGATTCTGATCAAGCCATCCGATGTGGCAGACTGTGAAATGGATATGTATAACCTGGACGGCTCTCAGGGTGCCATGTGCGGAAACGGAATTCGCTGTGTGGCAAAATATGCCTACGATTACGGCATTGTAAATAAAACGAATATTTCTGTTGCTACTAAGAGCGGTATTAAATATCTGGACCTGACTCTGGGTGATGATGGAAAAGTTGCTCTTGTTAAGGTTAACATGGGCGCACCAATTTTGACTTCCAGACAGATTCCGGTGGTTTCCACAAAAGAGCAGGTAATCGATGAGCCACTGAATGTTGATGGAACTACTTACCACATCACTGCTGTTTCTATGGGAAATCCACATGCGATCGTATATATGGATGATCTGAAAGATCTGGATATCGAAAAGATCGGACCAAAATTCGAAAATCACATCGCTTTCCCGGACCGTATCAACACGGAATTTGTCAAAGTAATCGACCGCCATACACTGCAGATGCGTGTGTGGGAACGTGGATCCGGTGAAACGCTCGCCTGCGGTACCGGCGCATGTGCCGTTGCTGTTGCGTCAACCCTGAACGGACTGGTAGATGAAGACCAGCCTGTTACCGTGAAGCTGCTCGGCGGTGATCTGCAGATTCTCTGGAATCGTCAGGAAAATCTCGTTTACATGACCGGTTCGGCTACAACAGTATTTGATGGCGAGATTGACGTATCATTCCTCGAGAAATAAATAGCAACATCAGAAAAGCAGACAAGATAACGGAAATTTCATTATCTGTCTGCTTTTTACTTTATCATTACGAAAAATACACATGATGCCACACCAGGAACATGTACACTATCCATATTTTCCGGCTGTTGTCCTTTTTCCCTTTTACGTGATCTTCCAACAGTTCCAGCAAAAATTTTTCATAGAAAAAACGAATTGCTGTCTCACTGGTAAAAGCATCTCGAATCTTACTTCTCCATGGTTCTTCGCGGATCCAGATCCGTATCGGAACCGGAAATCCAAGTTTTTTCCTTTTTGTAATTTCATCTGGCAGCTTTTGTCCTGCCACTTTCCGAAAAAGATACTTTGTCTGCCCTTTTCGGATTTTATCTCTGAGGGGCAGCTTTCTCGCAAATTCGAAAACATCATAATCAAGATATGGTACACGAAGCTCCAGAGAATTTGCCATGCTCATCCGGTCCGCTTTTTGAAGAATATCCCCCGGAAGCCAGTTATTGATATCAATCTGCTGCATACGTTCCATTGTTTCCAGATCTATCGTATCCTCGTATTGGTCTTCCAGCAATTTATCTGCTGACAGAATATCTTTATTATGTTTCAGAAGCTCTCTTATTTCTTTCGTAGAAAAAATATGTGCATTTCCAATATATCGCTCCTCAACCGGAATTCCTGCACGAACAAGATAATCTCTGCCCTTCATATCCGGCATCTTTTCCGCCAGCGAGGCTATTTTTCGCCTTCCTCCCGTCGGTATCCAATCCATCCATTTCAAAGCATCTGGCTCACGGTAAATATTGTATCCGCCAAAAAATTCATCTGCCCCTTCTCCCGCCCATACCACCTTGACATGTCTGGATGCCTCTCTTGCCACAAAATATAATGCAATCGCCGAAGCGTCACCACTTGGCTCATCCAGATAATATGCAACCTGCGGCACAGCGTGCCAGAAATCATCTTTCCTGATTATTTTAGAATAACATTTCAGTGGATAACTTTTCTTCAGTTCTTCTGCATGGCTGATCTCGCTGTACCAGTTGTCTTCTCCACCAAATCCAACGGTAAATGTTTTTCCTTTTTCCAGGCCTGTAGCCAGATAATTTGAATCAATTCCTCCGGAAAGAAATCCACCTACTTCCACATCACTTACATGATGTCGCTTTATTGATTCCTTTAAAACTTTCTCCAGCTTCGCTTCTGCTTCTGCATCATCCATTTCCTCCGGTTCCAGATTTGGTACAAAGTATCTCTGAATTTTTGTTTTTCCATTTTCATATACCAGAAAATGTCCCGGATTCAATCTGTAGATTCCTTTAAAAAATGTTTCCTCAAGCACAGAGTACTGAAATGCCAGATACAGTTCCATGGCTTTTTCATTAACTTCTTTTTTTCCCCCTGGAAAACATAGAATACTTTTTATTTCAGATGCAAAAACAAAATGCCCGTCTACAACAGAATAATAAAATGGCTTAATTCCAAAAAAGTCTCTTGCTGCAAATAATCTTTTCTTTCTGGAATCCCAGATAACAAACGCAAACATCCCACGTAATTTCAGTAATAAATCCTCTCCGTATTCCTCATACCCATGCAGCAGTACTTCTGAATCCGATCCTGTAGAGAATACATGCCCCTTCTCTTGCAGTTCTTCCCGCAATTCCCGATAATTATATATCTCGCCATTAAAGATCAGGCATTTTGTCCTGTCTTCATTGAACATCGGCTGATTACCTGTTTTCATATCAATAATAGAGAGTCTGCAGAATCCAAAAGAAATCTCCTCATCCTGATAAATGCCTTCATTGTCTGGTCCTCTGTGCCGGATAGCACTCATCATCTCAGACAAAATTGTCTTCTTTTCTTCTTTATCCCCGACAAATCCACAAATACCACACATATTTTCTCTCCTGTATCTTCTATTTTCTCCAATAAGTTCTTATAGCAGTATATCTTTCTTTTCTTAACAAACTCTTAAAAACTTCTGAAAAAAACTAAAAAACGGGACGGCTCACTGACGTGCCGTCCCACTATATATATTAAAAGAAGGATAAATTTATAATAACCTCGAAATCTTACCACATTCTAAATCGATTCTTAATGAATCTGAAGTTTTCAGCTTATATATGGAAAATACAATTCCACTGCAAATATATCATTTTCATGTGTGATCCGGCACTTGCCGTTCATTTTTTTCATCATATTTTTGATACTCTGCAGTCCGACTCCGGAACTGTCCGTCTTCTCTTCCAAACTTACTTCTCTGTTTTCAAAACGGAAACCAAGCATATTCTCTGTATTTACAGATGATATGACTATCTTGTAACGGGAGTCTGCATATTTTACAATGTTAGAAGAAATATTATCCAGGATTCTTACAATATATTCCGTATATACGCTCACCTTTCCGTCTGACCAGTTTACATCAACGTCCACTTCAAAACCTTTTTGATTGAGATAACTGCAGGTTTCCGAAAGCAGATCATAAAACAAAATTTCAATAGATTCCGGTTTCTCCAGTTCAATCTCCTTTTCACCCGATATCAGTGCATATTCAAACAAATGATCCGTCAGCTGTTTCATTCGGTGCGCTTTCCGGTCGATCTTATCAAGGCATTCCAGAAGCTGCTGCTCATTCTTGTATCTTCCTTTTTTCAGAATTTCTGTATACAGCATCATAGATGTGACCGGTGTCCGCAGATCATGCGACATTTCTGTTATAATTCTGTTATTTTCACTTGTAATCTCTGCTTCCTGCTCGATCATATTGCAGAAGGATATCCGCATGTTCTCCAGCCCTTCTGCGAGTGCGGCCAGTTCATCTTTCCCTTTTATGGTAATCTTATAATCCAGGCTTCCGCCTTCCAGAATGGCAATCTCATCACTCAGTTTTGAGATATACTTCATTTTTTTTCTGATTCCAAGTAATACAATAACTGCAAACAACATGAATGAGACAACAAGTTCTACAACAAATGCACAATAATATAACTGATATTCATACCAGCCGACAATTCCTATTCTTGCATTTCTGTCAGAGAACTCTATAGTATAGTATGTCTCCCAGTCATATTCATCTGATTCAATATCTTCATCCCACAAATTCTGATCCGGATACTCTGAATCAAATATCTTTTTGTCATCCACATATACACGAAGTGTAATAACTTTCTGTTCTTTTACCCAGGCTTTCAGTTTTGCAGTATCCTTGCTACTGATCTCATTTGCATCAATAAAAGCCTGAAACTTATCCACATATCTTTCATCTCTTTTTTCTGCATAATCAGACTCTTCATAATAACGCGCGATAAAATCATCACTGTTTCGATTCATCAGTACAAAAAAAGTAACTGCTATAATTGCCGAAAACGTCAGTAATTTGAGCAATTGAAAATATATGGAATCCTTTTTATTCACCGATACCATCAAATCTGTACCCCTTTCCCCATACTGTCTGGATATGCTTAGGATTCCTGGGGTCTTTTTCTATCTTTACTCTCAGTTTACGTATATGAACCATGACCGTACCATTACAGGAATAAAAATAAGGTTCTTCCCATACACTTTCATACAGATTCTGCGCCGAAAATATTCTTCCGGGATGCTGCATCATAAGGAGCAATATCCGGTATTCAATATTGGAAAGTTCTTTTTGTTCTCCGCTTACATATATTTCATTGTACTCTTTGTGAATGCGTATATTTCCAATTTCCAGATATTCATCTGCACTTTCCTGTACTCTGTCATTTCTGCCTCTGTAAACATTATATCTGCGCAAAAGTGCTTTCACTCTTCCCAGAAGCTCTGCATACGAAAATGGTTTTGGAAGATAATCATCCCCACCAGCCATAAGCCCGATCAGTTTATCTGATTCCTGTGCCTTGGCAGTCAGGAACAATACCGGTACATTTGATACCTTTCGTATTTCTTCACAGGTCCGAAGTCCCGACATTCCCGGCATCATGATATCCAGAATCACAAGATCCGTATCCTCATCCAGAAGCTTCAGACCTTCCATACCGTTTGCAGCCTCTTTCACATTATAATTTTCACTTTCCAGAAGGATTCTGACTCCCTCCCGGATATCTGCATCATCTTCAACGATCAGAACATTTTCTTTTGGCATTGCTTCAATCCCCCTTCATATTCTTCAGAAGCTTATCTGCCTTTTTTTTGTAATATCTGTATTGTACATCCCATAAATGATATGCCATCTCATTCCTGTGATCCGGCAAATGATATTGTTTTTTCAGATATTGCCCCAGATAAGCAGTTACTTTTCTGGCTCCCTTCAAGTTCAGATGATCGCCACTGTCAAGACTGTCTTCCTCCCAGTCAATCCCAATCTCATTCAGGTTCAGATTCATGTCCAGAAATTCAAGAGAATTATCTTTCGCAAATTTATGAATACCATTGTGTCTTGCATAATTATAATTTGATGGAGACGGGGTGCTGACCAGAAGCAGCTCTGCTCCCTTTTTTCTGCATAGTCTGATGATTTTTTTCATATAAAATTCTGAATTTGAAGGTATCAGCTCAATCTTCTCTGTTTCCGTCATATAAGTTCCCTTCCGGTACGGTTTCACATCACACCGAAATGAAAAGCCTTTATAATTTACCCGTGTGTATCTCTTCCCGGCCAGTACCGCCTTCCATATATCATGATTTCTCAAAAGCGTAACATAATAATTTCCGATTCCACCCAGAATCTCTTTCACACCATTCATTCCTGACTGTTCTTTAAATAATGCGTGTGTTTCCATGATAATTAACCCAGGGCTCTGTCTCTTAAAAACATTTTTCAGCATATAGTAGGTTTCCTGTGTTGTCTGTCCGGATTGTCCACATACAAAAAAGGTCATTCCATATTCTTTCCACAGCTCCATTGGAGATATCGATGTATAACTCAGACTGTCACCCACAACAACTGCATCCACACTGTTTTCTGGCTCTCTTAAGATCTGATAAAAGCTTTTACTCCTGTCCTGTACTAAATGATGATTGCCCAAAGCTATTTCATATATCGTACCACTTACAGCAGTTATAAGTACAATTAAAATAATAAAAAACCATATTTTTTTAAAAACCTGCATAAATCATATCCACCTGTTGATATCCAATTCCATATGCTCCAAAAATAAGAACCGCAAAAATCAGACCATAATACAATACCCAGCGCGGCACTATTGCCAGTTGCTTTACTCCATTTTGTCCCAGTAGTTGTTTTTCTTTTACGATACTTACAATAAAAACCACTATGCATCCACCGATCACAGCACCATAGTCTGCCACATCAAGTCCACAGGAAACCAGTTTTCCATCCAGTATCTGCCATATCCCGGTACCGACAAAGATGCTCTTGAACATTCTCATTCCAGTTGTAAGGCTCTCGGCCCGAAAGAACATTTCACCTGTAAAAATAATCACCCAGGTTTTCAACATCTGAAGAATTCTGAACCAGACCGCATGCTCATTTATATGAAAGAAATTTATTATTTTTTCTCTCAATGGTTCCACTGCAATTCCGAACATCAGGATCACAAAATAATACATTCCATAAAAAATATAACTCCATCTGGCTCCGTGCCACAGACCATTGCACAGCCATACCGGAAACAGTGCCATTGCTGATACACCAAGCTTTGTAATATATTTATTCAGATGCTTCCTTCCAAACTTATTCCATTTTTTAACAATTGCTGAAACTGATACCGGATAAAACACGTATGTTTTAAACCAGACACCAAGTGTAATGTGCCATCTTCTCCAGAATTCTGCTGCATTCTTTGAAAAAAACGGCTGTCGGAAATTCTCCGGCAACGTAATCCCAAACATTTTGCCACTTCCCAGAATGATATCCATACATCCGGAGAATTCCATATAAAGTTGTACCGTATATGCGATAGCTCCTATGACGACCATTATCCCACAGTAATTCTCACTATGCCCAAATATTTCCTGTACGAGAAGATACAATCTGTCTGCAATTATTATTTTCTTGAATAATCCCCAGAAAATCCTTATAATGCCATCTGCAAGATTCTCCGATTTAAGAGAGTTTCCGCTCCAGAGATTTTCTGCTGTCTGGCCATAAAGGCTGATCGGTCCCTCCATAATCTGTGGAAAAAAGCTCAGGAAAAGCGCAATTTTTCCGGGATGATGATATACCTCTTCTTTTTTCCAGTAAACATCTGTCATATATCCAATTGCCTGTAAAGTATAAAAAGAAATTCCGATCGGTATCAGAAATGTTTCGCTTTTTAATGAAAAATCACTTCCCGTAACACTCAGGAAATGATTTATATTTGTGACAAAGAAATTATAGTATTTCAGGTAGATCAATATTGACAGCAGCCCTGTGATTCCTGCTGCCAGTATTATCTTTTCTCTTTTTTTATATTTTTTTCTGATCTCTGTACTCTCTGCTTTTGTCATTCCAGACACAGTTTGCTTGCACTGTACCCTTGTCCATGTCAGCCAGACCCCGATATAATGTACAAACAGAGTCGTTCCGATAAGATACAGTACAAGCTTTCCACTGATCAGCCAGAAAAACAGGTAATTACAGGTAAGAAGCGTTATCCATCTTTTCTTCTGTGGTGTTATCTGATATGCCAGAAGGGAAAGTGGCAGAAACAGTACCAGATATACAGAAGTATGATATGCCATCTTAATTTTCCTGCAGACGCTGTATCATTTTCCACATTGCATCTGCGGAGTTCAGGTTCTGCGGGATAATCTCCGATGCCTCAATCTCGATATCAAACTGTTCTTCCAGCTCAGAGATCAGCGAGATCACACCAAACGAGTCCAGAATTCTTTCATCAATCAGAGCAGTTTCGTTTTCCCAGTCAATACTGTCATCAAGTTCCATCAAAATTTCCATCAGTTTTTTCATAATCTTTCATCCTCCATATTCCACTGATAAGTTTCCTGTTTTTCTCTTATAAGTTCCCAGCCATCTGCCTTACTGAAAAATGTCACTGCTGGTAATTCATGGCTCAGAAACAATGCCATTCCTTCCATTGCAGCATATGCACCGGCCTTTTTAAAAGCCAGAACATCACCTGTTTTCAGATCTCCTGCCTCCATATTCTGAATTAGAATATCATTAGTTGTGCAAAGAGATCCACAGACTGTCCATTCCTTCGTTTCTTCCTGTTCACCAATAATCTGAACCTCTGGAGTATACATTCCTCTGATCTGTCCGTCATACTGAATCTGATGGATTCCTCCATCTACAATGCAATAATTTCTTCCATTGTTCTGTTTTATATCTTTGACACTGGTAAGATAATATCCACATGATGCAGTCAGCGCCCGCCCCATTTCCAGCGTCACTTTTCCCTTCCAGCTCATATTTGTGATTGCATCAGATAGTTCTGAAAGATACATTTCTGTCATGTCTGTCTGATTCTGAAAATAAGTCACCGGAATACCTGGTCCATATTCAAGTTCTTTTATATCTCCTATTGTTCTGCATATTTTATCTAAATACAGAAGTTCTTTTTTTCATTTTTTCTGTGCTTCTTTTTTGTGTTCCGGAAAAATAATGGATTCCCTGATCTTAAGAAATGGAAACTTCTCACTTTCTTTTATTACCTGTGCAAGTGTCTCCTCATCCATTCCAAACTGGTTCCCGCTGGTCAGACGCATATATACATGTACTACTTCACATCTTTCTTCGCACCAGTTTGCCAGGCAGTAAAACTGATTCAGAGATTCAACGGTATATGCACATGTACCTCCACATTCCTCCAAGATTTCAAGGATATCTTCTTTCTGCTTCAGCACTCCTGAGATCAGAAGTTTTTCCGGAGCGATACCAAGCACCCGGCAGATTCTGTATTCTCCCATTGAACAGACTTCGATCCGGTCTACGTATTTTTCCATCTTTCCTGTCAAAAATGGATTGGCTTTCATTGCAAAGCACAGATCCGCCGTATCCCAGAATTTCAACCGGAATGCAGTCAATGTTTCTTCTACCGCATCCAGATCATACACATACAGCGGCGTCGCATACTTTTTGACTCCTCTTTTCAGATCTTCCATTTCTATCATGTTCCTACCTCCAGTTCCATGAAATATCTTCTGTCGGTTTTTCCATTTTTATTTAGTGGGATTTTCTCTGTTTTCTGAATGCTGTGCGGAATCATGTAAGATGGCAAAACCTTTTTCAGATGTTCCCTGATTGGCTTCTGATCTGCTTCTCCAAGATAAAATGCTTTCAGTCTGTTTTTCCTGCGATCCAGTATACAGCAGCATTTTCTCACTCCTTCAACCTGCTCTATTCTTGCCTCGATCTCTTCCAATTCAATTCTGTGCCCCATATGCTTGATCTGAAAATCTTTTCTTCCTGCGAAATACAGATTTCCATCTGCACCACGATAACCCAAGTCTCCTGTCCGATAATAGCGGAAACTTTTTTCTCCTGCCTGCCAGATTTTAAAATGCTTATCCGTTTCCTCACGGTTTCTGTAATATCCCAGTGCCAGGGATTCCCCAGCCACACAGATTTCCCCCTTCTTTTCCGGCTCGGTAACAATCTGCATATTTTCATCCAGAAGAAATACCTTTCTTCCTTCAAATGGCATTCCTATCGGAAGCTTTTCCCCATCTTCATACACTCTTTCCACCGGATAATACGTACAGTTACATGTAATTTCTGTTGGTCCATACAAATTTACGAACTCTGTCCCAGGCAAAGCACACTGCCATATTCTGAGCAGTTTAACCGGCATGACTTCTCCACTGAAAAATATTTTCTTTATTTCCGTTGGAACTTTGTATTCCAGCCCCTTAAGTACAGCAAGCATCCCAAGTGCCGATGCAGCCCAGATCAGCACAGTAACTTTTCTGTAACAGATATAGTCAAGCAAAAGTGACGGCGTAGAAAACAAGTGCCTGGGGATGATTACCAGCTCCGCTCCTGTGGCAAGAGATGTATAGATATCCTTTACAGATACATCAAAATCAAAAGGCGCCTGATTTCCGATTTTATCTCCAGATGAAAATCCAAAAGTTTCTATAAAATGTGTAATAAAATCAATCACTGCTCTGTGTGAAACAACTACACATTTGGGCTTTCCTGTCGAACCAGATGTAAAAATCCCGTATAAAATATCTTCTGCACTGCTTTCGCACCTTCTTACATCTAAAGCGTTCTGTGCCACAGGTACATCCAACATTTCACGTAGCAAATATATTTTCCCGTTATATTCTATTTTCCTTATATCTTCCTGCTGCGCCTCATCCAGAACAATCGTCAGCTCAGGTCTTAACACTTCGAAAATCTCCCGCATTCTCCCATCCGGCTGCGACGGATCGATCATCACATAAAAGTCACCCGCATACGCAGCTCCAAGCATCGCAGCCAGTGTAAATACACCTTTTTCCGCTACAATGGCAACCGGACTTCCTGCTTTTCCTTCCTTACACAAAAAGCTTCCTATTTTTCTGGCACATTCCTGCAACTCCCGCCAGGTGAAGCATATATTTTCGTCCTCCACCGCATAGCGTTCCGGATACTTCGAAACTGTTCCTTCCAGAAATTCCAATACATTTTTCATTCTGTATTCCTTTCCTGTTATGAATTTTATGTATTATGCATACTATAGAAGATATATCTTAAGACATTCTTAAAACAATTCTTAAAAAATATAAAATAAAGATAGAACATCCAATGTTACGGAATATTGTATTATTTGGTTCTCGTGCAAAAGGAAATAATACTGAACGAAGTGATATCGACATGGCTGTATATGGAGGAGATTTTGACGGTTTTTACTGGGATATCAAAGAAAAAATAAATTCTCTTCTGATGTTTGATATTATCCAGGCAGATTCCGCTATTTCAGATGATCTAAAACATGAAATCGAAAAGGACGGTGTCATAATCTATGAAAAAACTCGATAATTTTTCAAATTGCCTGGCAATATTAAAAGACGCTGATTCGAGACAGCTTTCTTCCAGCCTTTGCTTCATTGGAAGAAACTCTGAAGAATAAATTGAATGAAGTTGAAGAGGATTGGAATTAATGAAGAGGGGACTGAACAAGTCCCCTCTTCGATTCTCACAATATTCCTTATGTTTTCCCGGTTTCTCAAGCCGTATAGTCCTCTTCTTAAGAGAAATATTTCTCTTTAATGATCTCTACAGGCATTTCCTCACCTGTCCATAGTTTGAAGGAAGCAGCTCCCTGGTACAGCAGCATGTACATTCCATTACCAGTCTTGCATCCTGCTTCTTTTGCTTCACGAAGAAGTCTTGTCTCCTGCGGATTATAAATTACATCAAATACAAACAGATCTTTGTGGAACATGCTTGTATCTGTGATGATCGTTCTGTCTACGTTCGGTGCCATACCAACAGAAGTACCATTTACAAGAATTGTACTCTCTGCGATAGATGCACGCAGAACTTCCGGATCAGAAAAATCATGAAGCGTTACTTTACACTCTGTGCGCTCATTTAATTTGGCAACGATTTCTTCTGCTCTTCCAAAGAAATTATCTCTTACATTAAATACATTGATCTCAGCTACGCCGTCCAGTGCAGCCTGTACCAGAATTGCAGTGGCAGCTCCACCGGCGCCAAGAAGCGTCATCTTCTTTCCGATAATATCAACGCCGTCTTCTTTAACAGCTCTCATAAATCCAACACCATCTGTTGTGTATGCAGTCAGAACCCCATTGTCATTAACGATAGTATTACATGCTCCTGAAATCTCAGATGCAGGGGATACTTTATCTGCAAGCTTACACATAATGTTCTTGCCTGGCATGGTGATATTCCATCCTCTTGCTCCCATCGTACGAAGTCCCTGTACTGCCTCCGGCATTTTATCTTCCGGTACATCAAATGCAAGATATGTATAATCCAGTCCCAGCTGATCGCATGCTTCATTATGCATTTCCGGGGAAACACTGTGCGCGACCGGGCTTCCAAGTAAACATAATAATCCGGTGTGTCCTGTGATATGTTTTGACATAATCCATATTCCTTTCCGCGTATCAAGATTTGGCGATTGCTTCCCGCCTGAATATAAAAAATATTATACACGATTTAAAGTGATAAAGCAAAGACTATTTTTTATGTTTTAGCAGGAGGTTTGTCTGTACTTACAATAATGTTTTCAGTATACTCAAAACCCCGTCCTCTTCATAAGAAGGGCAGACTTTTTTGGCGGCTTTCTGTACTTCTTCCCTTGCATTTGCCACTGCATAGCTGACACCAGCACTTTTCAGCATCTCAATATCATTAATGTTATCCCCAAATGTACAGGTTTCTTCCGGAGTAATCCCCAGATATTCCTGTAAAAATGCAACGGCTGATTTTTTATCCGCACCGTGTGGTGTACAGTCCATCCATTCTTTACCAGCACATGCCATATTCACCTTGTCCTTCCAGTATGGTGTAAAGACAGGTGCGCATTTTTCTTCACAATGATCTGTGTTATATATGGCAATCTTCATAATCTGTTCGCCCGCAAAGTTTTCTGCCAGATCCGGTACTTCTCTGATGTCATATCCATAGGAATCCCGGAGCCATCGGAACATCGGTGTATTCGCGTTTTCCGCATAACTTCTGTTCGGACTGGAAATAAAATAATCACATCCCGGCATTTCCTTTTTGGCCATACGGGCCATGTTTTTCCATATCTCATCTGACAATGTATGCACCTTCAGGATTTTTTCAGATGTACGGATCAGGGTCCCTCCATCTGAAATATAAGAAATGATATCTTTTACCGGAGCAAACAACTGCTTTTCACTGCTGTACTGCCTGCCGGAGCATGCTACAAAATGTATGCCCTTTTCTGTCAGTTTCCTTATTACATCCATATACTCCGGGTTAATATCCAAAGTTCCATCTTTTACAAGTGTTCCATCAATATCTGATACGATAAGCTTTATCATAAAAATTCTCCTCTTCTTTTCCTCATTACTCAAAAACTATTGCAATATGCTAAAATCCGGGCTATATATATAATCTTCCGGAATTGTTCTCTTTTTTAACAGACCCGCCAGGTAAATCGGACAGTAAAAAATCTGATCTTTCATTTCAATGTTTTCATTACATAATACGATTGCCTGTTTGATCTCGTATGACTTATTCTGCATGACATTATTTAAAGCCGGATGTCTCATATAGTTTTTTCCGGATTTCACTTCTATCGGAAGCGGATATCCTTCATATTCTATCACAAAATCAAGCTCTCCCTGTTTTTTACTGTTAAAATAGTAAAGTTCAAAACCATGAGCGTAAAGTTCCTGTGCCACTGCATTTTCATAAATGGAGCCAAAATTGATATCCACTTCTTTATTCAGTATTCTGATCTGCAGACCATCGGCATACATTGCAGCCAGCAAACCTACATCTGATAAAAATAACTTGAACAGGTTTGTCGATTTTGACAGAAGCAACGGAATTTCCGGTTCCTGAACACAATAGGTTGGCAGTGCAACTCCAGCCTCCTTCAACCATATAAAACTATTTTCATATCTTGAAAACTTAAAATTTTCATTCAGATTTTTCAAAATAAATCGTTTATTTTTGCTGTTCAATTCGCTCGGAATCAGCTGAAAGATTTCTTCAAGATACAATTTGTGCTCCGGATCATATCGCGATATATCTTTCTTGTAAAGCTGAATGATTCCCTTCTGCACCTGCATGACTTCATTCAGATTGTTTGTATCTAAGTATCTCTGTACAGCAGCCGGCATTCCCCCCACAATCAGATACAATCGAAATAATTCCATCATTTTCTCATGAATCAATGGATCTATCGGCGTTCTTTCTTCAAAACATTTCTGCAGATTGTCCATTACTCTCTGTGAAACGCGATTTGCTCTGCAAAATTCAAAAAAATTCATCGGAAACATTTCATAAATGGACATATATCCTACTGGAATGGAACGAATATCCTTCAATTCTACTCCCAGAAGTGAACCACTTAAAATATATCGAAAGCTCCCTTCTTCCACAAGAAATTTAATCGCAGTAACAATTTCTTTGCATTCCTGCACCTCATCAAAAAATATCAAGGTCTTTCCTTTTTCCATTGGAACATCTGTTAACGCCGATATACGAAGCAAAATGTCTCTGCTGTCTGAAGCATTTTCAAAAAGTGTAACCGCTGATGGCATTTCAAGAAAGTTAATTTCTATGACATATGGGAAATTTTCTTTTGCAAATTCTCTGATACAGTATGTTTTGCCAACCTGTCTTGCCCCTGTTATCATTAACGCGGACTTTTTTTCTGTCTGAAAAAAATCCTTAATTTTTTCTTCAATTTCCCTGTATAACATTGCTCTCACTCCCTTTTATTCAGGCTATTTTGCGCTTCCGCTACATATAGTATGCCACATTTCCAATTATATAACAATATTTTTGTCCGTTTTTCCAATGTTTTTTTGCTTATTTTGTCCGTTTTTTCTCAGCATTTTTAACGTTTTTGTCCGTTTTTTCCATAATAATAAAAAAACTGCACACCGTCGCGCAATGCGTCAGTGCACAGTCCTTTATAAGCTTATTCAGAATCGGTCTTTACTGATCAGATTCCAAGTTTTTCTTTCATGTAGTCTACCGGAGTATCTTTTCCAGTGTAAAGTTTGATTGCAATCAGAGCCTGGAACAGCATCATGCTCATACCATTGTAAACTCTTTCACATCCTGCTTCTTTGGCCTGCTTCATCATAACTGTTTCGCGTGGTGCATAAACTGTATCTGTTACGATCAGGTCTTTCTTGAAGAAAGAAGGATCCGGGATATTGGAAAGGTCTTCGAGTGGATGCATTCCTACACCTGTTGCATCACAGAACAGGTCTGCTGCATGCATTTTTTCTTTGAGGAGATCATGATCTGCAAGATCGTTCATTGTAGCTTTGCAGTTTGTGTTCTTGTTGATCAGGTCAACGATTTCTTCTCCACGGCTATAGAATTTATCTTTGATGTTGAAGATTTCAATCTCAGCGATTCCGTCAAGAGCTCCGCGTACTGCGATTGCTGTTGCAGCTCCGCCGGTTCCGATCAGGACCATCTTCATTCCTTTAAAATCAATGCCTTCTTCTTTGAGTCCCTGCCAGTATCCCATACCGTCAGTGTTGTAGCCTTTGAGTTTTCCTGTAACCTGTCCGTTTTCATCACGCATGTTTACAACTGTGTTGATGGCACCGCATAATTTGGCAGCTTCATCAACTTCGTCCAGATATTTGTGAACAACTGTTTTGTTCGGCATGGAGATGTTGGAACCAAGCATTTTAAGCGCACGGATACTCTGAACAGCATCTTTCAGGGAATCATTATCTACTTCAAATGCAAGCTGAATAACATCATCGCCGTTTTTGTCATATGCGAGGTTGTGAGTTGTCGGTGACTGTGTGTGACGGATCGGGTAAGCCATTAATCCTACTAATTCTGTATGTCCTGTAATGTTTGGCATGATTTTTTCCTCTTTTCTTTTAATGAAATTATATATATTCTGATACCAACGACTTGGATCTTTGCTCCCTTAGTATCATTTATTCAAGTGGTTCCAGATGCAGGTATCCCTGTGACTCCAACACGTTCAGGATCGCACGACCTTCCATGGTACCTTCCATAATACGGCGGGCACGTACAGAATCACCAATTGTATATACATAGGTATCTGTATCTTTAAATGCCTCTTCAAGTCCCGGAAGTACCGGATTGTTAGAACGCATTCCAAGGCAGTTGAAGCCAAGATCGAATTCCATATCCTTGATCTGACCATCCGGAAGTTTTACTGTGAATGCATTTTCTTTTACTTCCTGAAGTGCTGTGTTTACATATTCCTTAACACCATACTTATCGTGTGTCTCACGCATGGAACATTTGGTGATCGGATCTGCAAGCATACCGATCTGAGGAAGCATATCAATGATCGTACACTCTGCTCCGCGAGGCGCGAAGTATTCAATCACATCAAGTCCTACAGAACCTCCGCCGACTACGACGACTTTTTTGCCCTGACAGGCTTCATCCGGGTATTTTCCTGCATTCAGGTTATTGATCATATCAAAGATCGTAGCCACATTTCCGGCCTCAATGTTCTCTTTCAGCCCTTTAATCGGTGGAACAAGCGGCACGGAACCTGTTGCATTTACAACGATATCCGGTTTGAACTGTTTTACTTTCTCAACAGTTGCCTCTGTGTTCAGGAAAACATAAAGATTTTTCAGTCTTGCAGCACGTGCTTCCAGATATTTCGGGAAATCTTTCATACGAGTCTTGCTCGGAAGATCCGAAATAAATGTGGAGAGACCTCCAAGGTGATCTTTCTTTTCCAGTACAAATACATTACAGCCAACTTCAGCTGCTGTACATGCAGCTTCCAGACCTGCAGTACCACCTCCTACAACTACGACGTTGCAGTTTCTGTTGACTTTAAGTGCTTTATAAATATCACCTTCCGGTACAGCCGGGTTGACGGTACAACGGATCGGACGGTTTACGCCGATACGGTTTCCTGCACATCCAACATTACATGAAATACATTTACGAAGAATATCTTCTTCTCCGTTCTCGACTTTCTTAACCCAATTCGGCTCTGCGATCAGACCACGTCCCATTCCGACGATGTCCACATCCCCACTTTCGAGAACTTTCTCAACGATCTTCGGATCACGATAGTTACCGGCATTGATGACCGGTTTCTTAAATTTGTCTTTTACGGCTCTTGCCATATAGGATCTCCAGCCATCCGGAAGGAAGTTAGAGTCGATCTGGTACTGAAGAGACGGATTCAGACCACAGGAAACATCATACATATCTACGAACTCATCCAGATATTCCAGATATTCCAGTGTATCTTCCAGAGTGTTTCCACCCGGTACTCTTTCTTCAGCAGAGATACGAACGATGATCGGGAACCATGGTCCTACATTTTTACGAACCTCTTCGAGTACCATACGTGGAAAACGAAGACGGTTTTCTACAGAACCCCCGAACTCGTCTGTTCTCTTATTATAATAAGGAGAGATAAACTGGCTCATCAGATAAGAATGTCCGCAGTGGATCTCGATTGCATCAAACCCAATTGCCTGGACACGCTTTGCAGCCTCTCCGTATTTTTTTACAGTTGTAAGGATTTCTTCTTTTGTCATCGGTCGCGGAACTTCTCCGCCTGCCTTTGTAGGGATATTGGAAGAAGAAACAGTTTCCATTCCGGTTCTTGCGGAAGAAGCAGATGCTCCGGCATGGTTTACCTGAATTGCTACAGTCGCACCATTTTTATGAAGGTTTTCTACGAGCTGATAATAACGTGGCATAAAACTGTCATGGTCGATACGGATCTGACTTGTACCATTAGAGCCTGCCGGATACTCGATGTTGGCATTCTCCAGAATGATAAGACCTGTGCCACCTTTTGCACGAAGTGAGTAGTAATTCATATGACGGTTACTCATCTCACCGCTTGTTTCACCGTAGTTGGTTCCCATCGGAGTCATTGCAATACGGTTTTTAATAGTCGTTCTTTTAATCGTAATTGGTTCAAAAATCTTTGGGTAATCACTCTTCATGAAATAATCTCCTATTCATAAATAATAAAATATGATATTCACATGAGTGGCAATCCTTTGTTTGTGACACAATTATCATAACTCTTTGTATTAAAAATTAACAATATCTTTCAGATAAATTTTTGATACGTTTTCGGTATCATTCGCATCTTCCGCCTGCTGCCCCTTCATATAATTAATAAAACGCTCTACAGCCGGCAGACGGTAACGGTCTTTCATCCAGAACATAAATACCTGACGATAGATCTGCAATCCCTTTAGTTTGTGGATATTGATGCCGTCTGCATTCAAAAGGATATCTGTCTGCGGCATCAGCGCAATCCCGAAATTTTCTTTTACCAGAGATACGATTGAATATTCATCCGGACATTCTACGATCGTACTCGGATGAATCTGATATTTATTGTATAAATGTTTTACATACGTTCCCATCCAGGATTCTTTCTCATAGCCAATCACCGGATAATGATTCATCTCTGAAAGTGGTATTTCCCGGATTCCTGCAAGCGGATGATCCTTTGGCGTAATGAGCACCAGTTCCTGTGCACTGAGCGGAAAAAACTCCATATCTTCTTTCTTAAGATATCCGCCAAATCCTATATCAAGTTCCCCGGTACGCACCTTTGCAGCGATCGCCGGTGTATGGTTCTGCCAGAAATTGAAGACCACATTCCTATTCTCTTCTTTATTCAGGAATTCTCTCACTTTATGCGGAATATAATGCCCTGCAAGCGGGAAAATATAACCGATATCGATCTTGCCGCCGTCCGAAGAAAGCTCCTGCATCTTGCCGACCGCCACATCACAGTCTGCCGCGATCCGGTCTGCATGCTCCAGAAAAAGCTGTCCTGCCTTGGTCAGTGTCACTCCCCTGCCTTTTTTTTCAAATAAAGCTACCCCAAGTTCGCTTTCCAGTACTGCCATCGAGCGGCTCAGAGACGGTTGTGATATATAAAGTTCCTCTGCTGCCTGGTGATAATTTTCCAGTCTTGCCACTTTCTGAAAATACAGAATCTGATTTAGTGTCATTACCTTCTCCTCCTGTATAATATACCTCTTATTCTGCAGTATTACCCGTTACTGTTTGTACCATCTACAGCAACCTGATCTTTCCTATTTTCCTTCCTTATATAAATAGCTAAAATTTATCAGTTATTATACCATATTAATGCATTCAATGCATTAGTTTTCCACTTTAAAAGCATTAGACTACATGCATTGTTCCTGTTACAATACAATTAAATGTTATTTTTTTAACACAATGTAACCCGGCATTTCTGATGTTTGTGACAGAACAAAAAGAAAACCGAAGAAAACTACTGTTCACTCCGTTCAAAGTTACCCGTGAACAGTAACAGCACAATTACTTTAGGAAAAGGAGAATAACATGAACAAAAAATACCTGCCAAGTGCATTGATTTTGTACTTAAACTACTTCATCCACGGTGTTGGATGCTCTATTCTGGGACAGGCTGTTATCAAAGACGCTCTCGCTACCGCATGGGGCGTTGAGGCAATGGCGATCACAGCGATCTCTGCTGCTCTCGGTCTTGGACGACTGATCGCGCTTCCGTTTGCCGGTCCTCTTTCAGACAAACTTGGACGTCGCATTTCCACAGCAATCGGCAGTGCTTCCTATGCAATCTACCTGATCGGTCTTGCCCTTGCATTTAACGCAGGCACAAGCGGTGGTTACACGATTGCTTATGTATGTGCAATCCTTGGTGGTATCGCAAACTCATTCCTTGATACAGGTATCTACCCTGCAGTTTCCGAAATCATCTACAAAGCACCTGGTGTTGCAACCATGGGAATCAAATTCTTTATCGCAATCGCTCAGATGCTGCTTCCATTCGTACTTGGAGCAACCGTAGCTACAACTGCTGCAGGACTTACTTCCTACAACCGTCTGTTCTATGGATGTGGAATCATCTACCTTGTACTCTTCGTACTGGTATTCCTCTTCCCACTTCCAGACGCAGACCAGATGGCAGCAGGTAAAAAAGAAGGACTTATCGACAGCCTGAAACACACACACTTCTCCTTCGAATCCATCGCAATGATCCTGATCGGTTTCACATGCACAGGTACTTTCCAGCTGTGGCTGAACTGTGCACAGAACTTTGCAAAAGAAAATGTAGGCTGGGCTGACCCGTCTATCATGCAGACTTATTATTCCGCAGGAACACTGATCGCACTTGTTGTGACAGCACTCCTCACAAGAAAGATCAAAGATGTTCGTTTTATTGTAATCTATCCGGTTATCTGTCTTGCAACTCTGATCGTTGTTCTGACAGGTCAGAACCAGACACTGATGATCGCAGGTGCATTTATCATCGGATGGGCAGGCGCAGGTGGACTGCTCCAGATTGCTACCTCTGTATGTAACATGCTCTTCCCTAAGATCAAAGGTACGGTAACTGCTCTGGTTATGATCGCATCCTCTCTGTGTAACTACACGATCCTGACAGCAGCATCCAAAATGCAGCCATCTCAGGTTATGATCATGAACATCGTACTTACAGCAGTTGGTGTTGTACTTGGTCTGTTTGTAAACATCCGTTACAAAAAAATGGTTGAACTCGCAGAAGCTGAGAACTAAAATGAGAACCAGGGGCGAAAAGTCCAATAGCTGTTCATGCTTGCACGATAAGGCATCTGGACTTGGAACCCGTCGTAATCATTATATAATAGAAAGGAAACTCATCATGAATACAGTTAAAATCCGTGATATCGAAATCGGTGCAGGTGCACCGAAAATCATCGTTCCGATCGTTGGTATTACAAAAGAAGATATCATTGAAGAAGCAAAAACTTTTGATTCTATCCCGGTTGATGTTGTTGAGTGGCGTGTAGACTGGTTTGAAGGTGTTTTTGATTTTGCAAAGGTTGAAGATGTATTGAAAGACCTTCGTACAGTTCTTGGTAACATCCCACTTCTCATGACTTTCCGTACTTCCAAAGAAGGTGGAGAAAAAGCAATCGAGCCGGATGCTTATGCAGAACTCAACATCAAAGCAGCTCAGACCGGATATGTAGATCTCATTGACGTTGAGATCTTCACAGGTGATGAGATCGTTAAAAAGATCATCGACGGAGCTCATGCAGCAGGTGTTAAGGTTATCGCTTCCAACCATGACTTCTTCAAAACTCCTGCTAAAGCAGACATCATCTATCGCCTCCGTAAGATGCAGGACATGAATGCAGATATTCCAAAGATTGCCGTTATGCCACAGAACAAAAAGGATGTTCTGACTCTTCTGGCTGCAACAGAGGAAATGGCAACAAATTATGCTGACAGACCGATCATTACCATGTCTATGGCAGGTACTGGCGTGATCAGTCGTCTCTGCGGTGAAGTATTTGGTTCTTCCATGACATTTGGTGCCGCTAAGAAAGCATCTGCACCGGGACAGATGGGAGTAAATGATCTGAATACAGTCCTTGGACTTCTTCACAATGCAATGTAACATATAATATATTTACTTCTTGAAAACACCGGTATTTTTATTTAAAATAGAAATATCGGTGTTTTTATAACTGCAAAGCGTTGAACTGTTACAGTCACATTACCATCTATACTTATTTTAAGGGAGGTCCTTCATGAAAAAAATACTTCACTGGCTGGACGAGAATCTCGAAGAATTTATCCTGGTCATCTTCCTGATTGCCATGACACTGATCATGGGGATTCAGATATTCTGCAGATATGTTCTTGGAATGTCCCTGTCCTGGTCCGAAGAACTTACCAGATATCTCTTCATCTGGTGTGGATTCTTGAGTGTAAGCTACTGCAGCAAAAAATGCCTTTCTATTAAGATCGAGCAATTTGTCGCAATTTTTCCACGCCGCGGAAAAGCAATCTTCAAAGTAGTGAATCACACCTTCGAGCTGATCTTTTTTATTTACATGATTCCGTTTGCTTATTCTTATATGATGTCTTCTGTTCACAGCGGACAGCTTTCACCGGCATGCGGCATTCCGATGTACTATGTACAGGCCGCACCTCTGGTTTCTTTTGTACTGGTCGCATTCCGTGTCCTGCAGCGCTGGATCATTGAGTTCCGTGTTGCAAGAGGTGAAAATGTATTTGACCCGGCACATCCGGAACGCAATACCCCAGAATCCTTTATCCAGGCAAATGCAGAATCCCACAACGAACCTGCTCTGGAATCAGGAATCGATAACCGCATCAACACGATCAAAAATTCAAATGAGGAGGAACACTAAATGCCAGTTGTAGTTTTATTTATTATCTTTGTTGTCTTACTGGTCATCGCAGTTCCGGTATCCATCACCCTTGGAATCACATCTGTTCTTCCGTCTGTGTTTGATCCGTCCTTTACTGTTGGTGCCAAATATCTGATTCGTGCCATGTTTGGCGGTCTGGACTCCTTCCCGCTCCTGGCAGTTCCAATGTTTGTCCTTTCCGGTATCATCATGGCCAAGGGCGGTATTTCCAAAAAGCTGTTTGATGTTTTTGCCTATTTTCTTGGCAAATTCACTGCTGGTATGCCATGTGCCGTAATCGTCACCTGCCTTTTTTACGGTGCGATCTCCGGTTCTGCTCCGGCAACGGTTGCCGCAGTTGGAAGTATGACGATTCCAATCCTGTCCCATCTTGGTTATGATCTGACATTTTCTACCGCAATCGTTGCAGTGGCTGGTGGACTCGGTGTTATCATTCCGCCTAGTATTCCATTCATCATGTACGGCATGGCATCGGGTGCATCTGTCAGTGATCTGTTTCTTGCCGGAATTATCCCAGGACTCATGATCGGAGCCCTGCTCATGCTCTATGCGATCTATCACTGCAAACGCTACGGTGAAGACAAAGAAAAAACTCCATGCAGAGGTACAGATGCTTCATGACAAAGGGCTTCTGAAAGTGCTCAAAGAAAGCTTCTTTGCACTGTTAAGCCCGGTCATCATTCTCGGATGTATCTACACAGGTGTTGCTTCTCCGACAGAAGCTGCTGTTATCTCCGTATTTTATGCCCTGATCATCAGTCTGTTCGTATACAAGAGCATTAAGCTCCGTGATATCTGGCCGATCCTTGTAGAAGCGATCCGTACTTTTACACCGATCCTGTTCATCCTGGCAGCCTCTACTGCCTTCTCCAGAGTACTGACTCTGATGCAGGTACCGCAGACCGTCAGCGAATTTATCCTGAACAATTTCCACAGTCCGGTTGCAATCCTGCTGATCATTAATCTCTTCCTGCTGATTGTAGGAATGGTCATGGATACCACACCGGCAATCCTGATTCTGACACCGATCCTACTTCCGATCGTGCAGGCTATCGGTATGAATCCAATCCAATTTGGTGTAATCATGGTTGTCAACCTTGCCATCGGATTTGTAACTCCACCAATCGGAGTCAATCTGTTCGTTGCAAGTTCACTGACAGATGTGCCGGTTATGCAGATTGCAAAAAAAGCCCTGCCAATGATCGCATTTTTCCTGGCAGCGCTACTCCTGATCACTTTCATACCGGCAATCTCTATCGGAATCTTATAGGAGGAAAGACATGAAAAAATTTACTACATGCAATACATCCGATAAGAAAAATCGTTACATCCTCCGTATGCTCCCGGTGCTGACTGTGGCTGGTGCTTTGAGCATTGCCCTTACAGGATGTGGTACTTCTTCTGAAGATGAAGTACAGCGTTATTCCTGGCCACTGGCAACCGCCAGCCCGGAAGACACTGTTACACAGATCTTTGCAGAAAAGTTTGCCGAGGAAGTCGCAGATTTAAGCGATGGCAAAATGAAGATCCAGGTATACGCGAACTCCACACTCGGTGGTGACCGCGACCTGCTTGAAACCTGCTCAGATGGAGATATCCCGTTTGTCGTGCAGAATACTGCACCTCAGGTTTCTTTCATGAGTGACCTGGCAGTCTTTGATCTTCCATGTGTTTTTGATTCTCTTGACGACTGTCGTAAGAAGATCGATGACCCGGAATTCTACAGCCTAATCAGTAATGTTTACACCGACGGCGGCTATCATCTTCTCGGTATGGCAGACCAGGGTTTCCGTGTCATGAGCACAAACAAAACAGTCAATAGCTTCGCAGATTTCAAAGGTCAGAAGATCCGTACTATGGAAAACAGTTATCATCTGGCATTCTGGAAGGCACTCGGTGCAAACCCGACTCCAATGAGTTTCAGTGAGGTTTATATCGGTCTTCAACAGCATACGATCGATGCGCAGGAAAATCCATATGAAGTTATCGTTTCCAACAACTTATATGAACAGCAGGATTATGTGGTCGAGACCAATCATCTTCCGCATCTGATCTCTCTGATCGTCAACGATGATTTCTTTAAGGATCTTCCGGAGAATGAACAGGATATCATGACAGAAGCCGCACAACTTGCAACAGAATACGCAAGAGAACAGTCCGATGCACGTATTGCAGATAAAATTGCAACCATCGAAGAAAGCGGTACACAGATCATTACCCTGTCCGATGAGACACGTAAAGAGATCCGCGAGGCATCCAAAGGCGTGTATGATTCGATTAAGAAAGTGATCAAGCCGGAGATTTATGAAACATATATGGATAAAGAATAATACCAGCGATGAGATGTAAAATTACGTATCCTATCTGTTTTATACAGGCTGTTGAAAAAATCCGGATATACTAAGAAAAGAAAATCCTACAAAAAACGCCCCACAAAATGACAAACTCGCTGTCGCTCAAACAGTGTCATTTTGTGGGGCAAAGTAGTATTTTATTTCTTAAGTATATCTACGAATCTTTTCAAGGCCTGTACAACCCAGACAGGATACGTTTTTTATCCCTCATTCGTGGTAGTTATTCTTATGGGGGAGGACACGACGGGGCTCCGCCCCGGGATGCGGACAGCGGCTGCGCCGTTAGCCATAGACTGGAGGCGCAGGCACGCTCTTTTCCCATTTGAACAGTATTTCAAATGTAAAGTAAAAAACGTCTCATAGATGTTTATCAGGCCTGAAAAGATCTGTCAGAAGTACTTAGTGAAGAGAATTCTACTTTGCTTCGAAAAATGGCACTGTCTGAGCGACAGCGAGTTTGACATTTTTCGAAGTGGTTTTTGTAGAATTATCTTCTCTTAGTACTTCCAGATCTTTGAACTAGCCTGTAAGAACAGCTATGAGACGTAATTAGTTTATATTTTATACTGTGACTTTCTCATTATTTCACATTAAGGTATACATCCTCATGTGTATGGAACCCTCCATCTATGACCACTTCATCCATATTCTCTTTCGTCACAGCCACCGGCGTGATCTTATAATACGGAATCTCATATTCTCCATCATTGGTCGTCTCGGTAACAGGATATTCACAGTCAGCTGACCCGATATCCTCCCCATTTCCAAGCATCACCGCCAGTGTCGCCGCCGTAGATGCTTCCTGCTCAATTGGCTTATACACCGTCATGGTCTGGGTTCCTTCTACAATACGCTGGCATGCAGCCAGTTCTGCATCCTGTGCGACAACAGCGACCTGTCCGGCAAGGCGGTTTTCGGACAAAACTTTAACTACCTGACTTGCCAGATCGTCATTACCACACATAACACCAACAATATCATCCGTCACTTCCAGCCCCTTGTTTACATGAGTTTCCGCTATTTCTGCAAGCCAGTTATCACAATAACCGGAATAAACGATATTAAGCTTACTATCCACCAGTGCATCTTTAAATCCCTTCTCAACTTCCTCAACATTTTTATCTGTCGGTGATCCATAAATCGCAAAGATATTTCCGCCATCCGGGCAAGCTTTTTTCAGGGCTTCACCCATCAGTGTTCCAACCATCTCATTGTCGATCGTAATATACAGATCCGCATTTACATTGGGAATGATACGGTCATAGCAGATTACACAGATTCCTTTGCTTTTTGCTTCTTTTACCACATCATATAATGCATCGCCATCAATTGGTATAATAATGATCACGTCCATTTTTTTCTGGATGAAGTACTCAATCTGAGAAATCTGTTCCTCCACTTCTCCTCCGGCCACCTGCACATTTACTTCTGCCCCAAGACTCTGCGCTGTAGACACAAACATATCACGGTCACGCAGCCATCGTTCAATTACAAAAGAATCAAAGCTAAGTCCAATCTGCAGTTTATCCTCTTCTGTTGTATGTGCTGTTTCCGTCTCCACACTCTGCTTTCCACATCCTGTAAGCATCAGTGCAAGCACTATCCCGATTATAAGAAAAATGCCTGTTTTCTTTTTCATTTTCCATACCTCGTTTTATATTCACTTGGTGTCATATCTGTCTGTTTCTTAAAAATCCTGCTGAAATAATTCGGATCTGTATAACCACTCCGGATCCCGGCTTCTTTAATACTGATATCCGGCTGAGCCAAAAATTCCTTAGCTTTTTCTATCCGCACCTTCGTCACATATTCAATAAAGTTTTCTCCGGTCTCTTCTTTAAAGATCTTGCTGAAGTAATAAGGGCTGATATTTACAATGCCAGATACATCATCCAATGAGATGTCTTTATTATAATTCTCCTGGATATACAGCATCGCTTTCTTTGCAGCAGAATTGGACTGGTCTTCCTTCTGATCCCGGATTGCGCGGCAGGCATTCACCATCTTGTCCAGAAACCATTTTCGCAGTTCTTCATACCCTGTACATGCCATGGCTGCATCAAGATAATCGCGTCGATAGCTAAATCCATAATTGATCGCGCCTGCTTCAAATGCTTTTTTCTCACCCCAGATAATATATTCCAGGGTCTTCAGCCGGATGTTATTCATGTCGTCTGCATAATGTGCCACCATCCAGTCAAAAAAACACATTTATCTCCTGGATACATTCTTTTTCTTTTCCCTCTTCCAGATAACGGAAAATATTTTTTTCCATCTCTACCGGAAATTCCTCATCATACACACCATTCTGGGAAAGATCTTCGATATGTATCACACGGCTCTTGCTTCCATTCAATGCACGCAGTGCCTCACGATAAGAGCGCTCCATCTCCTGCATTTCCCGTACTCTTCCGATTCCGACACGAAATTTCGCTTCGATACGATCTTCTAATCGGGTAATCAGGCTTCGTGCCTGTTCAACCAGATCGATTCTTTCTTCATATGGATTCTCAGACAGTGCACACGGAACCACGATTGGAATACGATTGGACATGATCGATCCCACTGCACAGGAAAAAGAAGATTTTACGATATCTCTCAATTCCGCATAAAAGTCCTGTGCCTTAACATTCATTCCAACCGGGCTTACCAGCCTTCCATTCTCATAAGACTGTCCAAACTGAATGATCATAACATAGCCCTGTTTTTCCTCAATATCCAGAAGCTGTTGGTAATAGTCTGCCACCTGCATCTCCTGTTGGAAAAGAAGGCTTCCAACAAAACTGTTTTCTACGACCGGAATGACTGTTTCCAGTTTTTCCTGTATTCTCAGAAGGTTACTTCGCTGATTTCTTTTTGTATCAACTTTTGCTGTGGCCTCTTCCACTGCTGCAATGATCTTGGCCTTTGAGATTGGCTTTGTCAGATATCGCTCGACTCCCAGATCAATTGCTTCTTTTGCATAATCGAATTTGTCATAGGCCGATACAACATAAAACAGAGCTGTTGTATTAAATTTTCTTATTTCTCGCATAGCCTGTATTCCATTAATACCAGGCATATGAATATCCATAAATACGATATCCGGATGAAAAGTCTCCGCGATCTCTGTTACGGCTCTTCCTGTTTTGGCAGTTTCTACGATGCATGAATCCCCAAATGTACTGGATATAACATTCTTAAAGGCTTCCAGCATGATTCCTTCATCATCTGCAACTAAAATTCGATACATTCTTCTGTCTCCCCTTTGTTATGCAATATTTCCACATTATTCTCATTCCAGTTCATCTTTATACACAGGAAGGATGATATGAACTCTGGTCCCTTTCCCTGGTCCATCACTTTCAATCGTAAACAGATTTTCTTCTTTATAATACAGCTGTAGTCTGTCAATTACATTCCGAACAGCAATTCCCGTGGAAAAACGGTCTTCTTCATTCTGATCTGCGCGTCCGGCCATAACCCTAGCTATCATTTCTTCTGTCATTCCCGCACCATTGTCGCTTACTGTAACATCCAACATCTCACCATTTCGGTGAATTTCCATACGGATCCATCCCGTTTCCATACAGTCATGAATTCCATGCTGCACTGCATTTTCAACCAGTGGCTGCAGAATCATACTCGGAATACGAATATTATCAATACCTTCATCCACTTCCTTAATATAGGTGATATCTCCGGCAAAACGGACATTCAGGATATAAATGTAGTTATCTACCGCCCCAATCTCCTCCCAGAGCATGGCGTCTTCTTCCATCTTACGTACATTATAACGGAAAAAAATCTGCCATCTTTTCAAGAAAAATTCCTGTATTATCCGCATCCCCCATCATGGCAAGCTGTGCACCTGCATTCAGACTGTTAAACAAAAAATGTGGATTGATCTGCGCCTGAAGGTATTTCAGCTGAGCCTCCTTCAGATGGGTTTCCATAAGAAGCTCCCGTTCCTTCATCTGTGCCTGACGTTCCATGCTTTCCTTAAGCTGCTCAATATTCTGCCGGATACTTTCCAGCATCTGGTTAAAACTTCGTGTTACAACACCAACCTCATCTTCAACAACTACCGGAAGCTGAGGTACATTTAAGTTACCCTTTGCAACTTCATGCGCTGTATTGGACAATGCTGTAAGTGGACGGATCATATTACGGACAAGAAGCGTTGTGACTGCAAGACCAAGTGCATATACAACCAGCATAACGAAAATACAGAGTTTATAGAGTACATTCATTGCTAAGAGCAGCAGCTGGTAATTTGCCGAGTTCGTTTTAAATCGTAAATTATTCAGCTTATAAATATAGACATTGATATATTCATAAAGCTCATTTTCATCTTCGTAGGAAGTTTTGTATTTTTCTACATTTCTTCCTCGTTTTGCCTGAACCGTCTCATTTGTCTGTTCCAGATAACTTTCTGACATTCTCCGGATATTTTTTTCCAGCATTTTCACTTCATTATCCAGATTTCGGTCATTCAGTTCTTCGATCAGATTCTTGTAATTCTGTTCATAACGATAATAATTTTCCAGAGCCTGTGTGCTCTTGGTATTTAAATATTCATAAACCGTACTCTCTACCTGCTCCAGCGATTCCGAGAGTTCATTCACAGCCGTATTACTGGAAAAGACTGCATCAATTCTTGTAACCGCTGTATGAATCTGCTTAAAGATAAACACATTGATTCCCAGCGCAAACACAAGAACCAGAAGCATAACTCCGCTCAGTCGGGTCTGTATAGAGTTTTTTACGGAAGATATCTCTTTTCCCTGTCTCATTTCTCATCCTCCGTCCTGTAATCCTTTGTATTCTCCTTTGTGATCACATGCTGGTTTACACTATAATAGTTATTACTATGTCCAAGTGACAGATACTCATCCAGTGCATTGACGCTGTATCGGCCAATCTCGTCCATATCCAGAGCAATCGCAGAAGAAATGATTTCCTTATCGATGGCATCCAGAATCACATCTGAATAGTAGAATCCGATCACTTTGACATTACCTACCTGGTTATAATCGATCAGTGCCTGATAAACACACTCTGTCACAACTTCGTCCATACATACCAGAACGTCAGGTAGATTTTCATCATTTACAAACATGTCACGTACAAATTCTTCTGTATCAAAATCTGCACTGCTGTCTACACAGTATTCCGTCAGGTCTACAGACTGACCTGTTTTTTTCTGTGCCTCCAGTTCCTTTTTGACCTGCGAATAGACAAGATTCGTCTCCTGTGTCTTGGAACTGGATGTAGAAAGAAACATGACACTGGTAGTTCCCTGCGCTTTCAGCATGCCGCTAATCTGCTCTGTGTAAGCACTTCCCGTCTGATAACTGTTTAAGCCGACAAAACTGATCCTGCCTGTTGCAGTATCATCCGTCATAACCGTTACTACAGGGATTTTTTCCTTCAATGCTTCATTGATCAGATGCTGCTCTTCTTTACTTCCATCCGCTTCCAGAATGATTCCATCCACCTGGGAAGCAATTCCGATTTTCAGACAGTCTGCCTGAGAATAGCCGTTCATCTGTTCAGGAGAAAGAAGTTCTACATACGCATCTTTCTCTTCTGCTTCCTTGGATGCACTCTCATAAACCGATTGCCACATACCAGTATCTTTATCATTGGAGATCATCAGATAATGTCTCTGATAGCTTGCCGCATGCTCCCCTTCTCCAAGCTCTACTCTGTCCAGACTTTTCTGAAAATAAATCCAGATACCGGAAAGAAAAAAGATGCAGCCTGCCAGGATGCAAAAAACTGTCAGTGTAAATTTCTTCATAGCTTTCATTCTTTCTGTTTATTTTTATCAGATATCAGTGTAACATATTCCACTCCATAGTGCAAAAGTGTTGTTGTCCATTTCATATCCAGTTATAAAAAGGGCCATTGCGTTACACGCAATGACCCTCATCATTCATTTTATTGATTTGTTATCTGCTTCTATCATCCATTCTTTCTGTTGGATAATACATCGAATACTACTGCGATCAGAAGTACGGCACCTTTTACTACATACTGCCAGGAATCACCGATACCCATGATTGACATACCCATGTTGATAACACCAAGGAGAAGTGCACCGATTACAACACCACCTACAGTACCGCTACCGCCGTATGCGGAAGCACCACCGATGAAACAGGAGCCGATCGCATCCATCTCGAAGGAAGTACCTGTGCTACCATTTACAGAACCTACACGTGCTGCACAGAGAAGACCTGCAAGACCTGCAAGAAGTCCCATGTTTACATATGCAATGAAGTAAACTTTGTTTGTATCAATACCGGAAAGCTGTGTAGCTTTCTCATTACCACCAATTGCGTAGAAGTAACGTCCAAATGCTGTTTTGGATGTAATAAAGTTGTAGATCAGGCAGATTGCAACTACCCAGATGAACATTACGGAGATACCTTTGTACTGGAACAGTTTGTAGCAGTACCAGAGGATAACTACTGCGATGATAACAGCTTTGCTGTAATCAGAAAATGCTGTATTCTGACGATATCCTCTTTTTGCTTTGTTTGCTCTGGAACGAACTACACTGAAGATTACATATACAGCAACAACAATACCAACAATCAGTGCTGAATAGTTTGCAGTGTCATCCAGTCCAGGAATATTAATATAAGAAGTAAATACTTTCAGGAAATCTTTGTTCTGGATAGAAACAGTTTTGTTGTCCAGAATCAGACGTCCAAATCCACGGAAGATGAACATACCAGCAAGCGTTGTGATGAATGGAGGGATACGTTTGTAACCGATCCAGTAACCCTGCCAGATACCTACCAGAAGGCCAACAACCAGGCAGATGATGATGGTCAGATATGGGTTCATTCCCTTGTTGCTGATAAGTACTGCTGCAAGACCGCCAACCAGGCAGATTACAGCACCAACAGAAAGGTCGATGTTACCACCTGTCAGGATACATAATAACATACCACAGGCAAGAACGAGAACATAACCATTCTGAAGCATTAAGTTTGACATGTTCTGTGCATACAGGAGTCTTCCGTTTGTCAATCCACAGAACAGGATAAATACGATCACCAGTGCAATGACCATTGTATACTTTCTTAAGAAATCTTTTACATTAAATTTCATTTTTTTACCCCTTTCCCAGTAACTGTTCAGTCACTATTTCTTATTTTTTATTCTGTTCCTGCATGATCGAAGCCATGATACGTTCCTGAGTTGCCTCTTCCGCTGTAAATTCACCAGCCAGACGGCCTTCACTCATAACATAGATTCGGTCACACATACCGAGAAGTTCCGGCATTTCAGAAGAAATCATAATGACTGATTTTCCATCTTCTACCATCTTGTTGATCAGGCAGTAGATATCATATTTTGCACCTACATCGATACCTCGTGTAGGTTCATCCAGAATCAGGATATCCGGTTCTGTAAACATCCACTTACCAAGCAGAGCTTTCTGCTGGTTACCACCGGAAAGGTTACCGATTTTCTGCTCATTGGAAGGAGTCTTGGTTCCCATTTCCTTTGTCATCTCATCTGCCAGATGAACTTCCATATCTGTATTGACGACACCTTTCTCACAGACTTTGGAAAGTCTGGCAAGTGTTGTATTAAATCGAATGGATTCTCCGAGAATCAGTCCGTTTGTCTTACGGTCTTCTGTTACATATGCAAGACCATGACGGATCGCATCGTGCGGATTCTTGAGATTTACTTTTTCTCCCTTGATATAAAGTTCACCGGAAATATTGGATCCGTAGCTCTTGCCAAATACAGACATTGCAAATTCTGTACGTCCTGCACCCTGCAGTCCTGAGAAACCGACAACCTCACCTTTATGTACCTTACAGTTAATTTTATTATCTACGATCTTCTCGGGATAGAGTGGATGATGAACGGTCCAGTCTTTTACTTCCAGCATAACCTCTTTGCTGACATTATGTTTTCTGGTAGGATAACGGTCATCCATAGAACGGCCAACCATACCTTTGATGATACGGTCTTCACTTAAATCATCTACACCCTTGGTCAGTGTCTCGATCGTTGTACCATCTCGGATGATCGTACAGCGGTCTGCACAGTAGATGATCTCATTCAGTTTATGAGTGATGATGATAGAGGTCAGTCCGTTCTTCTTGAATTCCATCAGAAGATCCAGAAGCATCTTTGCATCTTCATCATTCAGAGATGAAGTAGGCTCATCCAGGATCAGAAGTTTAACCTTCTTAGAGAATGCCTTTGCGATCTCTACCAGCTGCTGTTTACCTGTTCCGATATCTTTGATCAGTGTCTGTGCAGATTCATGGAGTCCAACCTGTGCCATGTGTTTTTCTGCTTCACTGTATGTTCTGTCCCAGTCAATGCTGCCGCTTTTATTTTTAATCTCGTTTCCGAGAAACATATTCTCGCCAATAGAAAGTAACGGAATCAGCGCAAGTTCCTGATGGATGATAACGATTCCTTTCGCTTCACTGTCGTTCAGGTTTTTAAACTTGCATTCCTCACCTTCATAGGTAACTGTACCTGTATAACTTCCATATGGATACTGACCACTTAAAACGTTCATCAGTGTGGATTTTCCCGCACCGTTTTCACCGATCAGCGCGTGAATCTCTCCTCGCTGGACTTCAAGATTTACATTGTCCAGAGCTTTGACACCGGGGAACTCTTTTGTAATGTGATCCATTACTAAAATATTGTCTGCCAAAATGGCGCCCCCTTTCAAAAAACCGGGCGGGGCTCTTCACCCCGCCCTAAAATTTCAAATTACATGTTTTATTGGTTACTTAAGCAATTTTTCTGCTTACTGTGCTGGATGAAGATATCCGTCATCGTCCTGTGTATAGTATCCTGTGTCAACCAGTTCTTCTTTCATGTTGTCTTTTGTTACAACTGTAGGAACCAGAAGGAATGATGGGCATTTATGTCCTTCAGATGTTTCATAGGATTCTGTATCATATGCACAATCGAAATCCCATTTGGAGTTTGTGATCAGAGAATCATCAATTGTGTCACCTTTCAGCATTGCTTCTGCAAGGTCAAGAGTAACAACTGCTTCGTTTGCAACTGCTTTGTAAACTGTCATGGACTGTTTTCCATCTACGATGTTTGCAAGGTTAGCTTCGTCACCATCCTGTCCTGTGATCAGAACGTCGTTTTTGCCTGCATAGTCAGATTCGATAGCCTGTGTAACACCAAGTGCTGTGGAGTCATTGGAGCAAAGAGCTACATCAAGCTGTGTTCCGTCTGCATAGTAAGAAGCGAGGATGTTCTGCATTCTTTCCAGAGCTGTCTGTGTATCCCATGCTGCTGTTGCTACGGAATCGAAATCAGTCTGTCCGGAAACTACATTCAGTGTGCCTGCATCCAGATACGGTTTCAGAGTGTCATAAGCACCGTTGAAGAAGTATCCTGCATTGTTATCTGCCGGGTCACCTGCTGTGAACTCGATGTTATATGTTTTATCACCTGCATTGTCAAGATCCAGAGTATCGATTACGTACTGGCCCTGCAGAGTACCTACTGTATAGTTATCGAAGGAGATATAATAGGAAACTGCATCGGATTTGATCAGACGGTCATAAGCGATAACCGGGATTCCTGCATCTGCTGCTTCATCCATAACTGTATTAAGTGCTTCACCATCGATAGCTGCAATTACCAGGAGGTTAACTCCATCGGAGATCAGGTTCTGGATATCATTTACCTGACGGTCTGTTTCGTTATCGGAGTATGTCAGCTCTACATCATATCCAGCTGCTTTAAACTGTTCTTCCAGATAAGAACCATCTCTGTTCCAACGTTCCAGAGACTGTGTTGGCATTGAGATACCAATCTTTCCGCCTTCAGCTGCTGCATCATCTGCAAGTACCGGAACTGCACAAGATGTGATTGCCATTGTTGCTGCCATCGCTAAAACTAATTTTTTCTTCATAAAAGAAACCTCCCATTTTTGTTTGCTCTTTAGCTATTTCGTATAGCTTTTTGATGAAATTATAATACCATATGGATATATTAAACAAAATGGACTGTTTTTTGATATATCTTTCAATTTTTGTGATAAAAAAAAAATCCAGATGGCATGCATCTGGACATTTTCGATATGTTCATTAAAAAAACAATAATTTTGTGCTATTGACAGGTTGCTGTTCACTTCGCTCATCCTATTCTTCTGCGTCAAGTGCACGGATTCTCTGAACAAGTTCTTCACAGATTTCCAGTTTATCCTTACCATCTGTCTCGATCACAATATCAGCTGCTGCCTGGTATTTCTCACGACGTTTTTCCATCAGGTCTGCAATAAAGTCAACGTTCTTGTTGCCTTCCAGAAGTGGTCTGTCGTGATTATCTTTGACACGGCTTAAGATTGTCTCCGGTTTAGCTGTCAGAAGGACAACGCGTCCATTCTTCTTCATTTCGACTACATTGCGTTCTCTCATCGGCACACCACCGCCACAGGAAATAACTACATTGGTCTTGGACTGCATTTCTATAAGAAGTTCTGTCTCCAGATTACGGAAATACTCTTCTCCATATGTCTCAAAGATATCAGAAATGGACATTCCCTCTCTCTCGGCAATGATCTGGTCCATCTCTACAACTTCCATTGCGAATACTGTCTTCAGGAAATCAGAAATCGTAGATTTACCTGCACCCATGAAACCGATCAGTACAATATTGTAATCAAACAATTTACGTGCCTGGATTCTCTTACTGTTTCTGGTAATTTCTTCAAAAACAGCAGTCACTTCATCTTTATGGCGTCTGCCTTCCATTCTGCGGTTCAGCCATTCTCTCTGTTTTGCTTCCTGCTCCGGCTGAAGGATCGGAATATCATTTGCTTCTTTGTAAGCCATGATATCTTCTACGATTCTGTTACGCATAAGTAATGCATCCAGCACAATCTCATCACACTGTCCAAGGCTCTCTCGAAGTACTTCCAACTGATTCATATGTATCGTTCCCTCTCTTATAAACAAATTTATCGCTGTGAACACTTTATATTCCCTTTGTTCACTGCATCACTATTTGCTCATTATAACAGTTATTTAGCACGTTAACAATATAAAGTGGGAACTTTTTTTATTACTCCACATTTTTAAGTGCCTCACCCATCGGTACTTTCCGGATTTTTCTGTATTCCAGAAGTGCAACCACTGCATATGTCACAAGCCCGATCACAAACATCTGTACATAAATCATCGGGTCAATCCAGAGCGCGATCCATCCGGAGATACTCTGCAGCATCATTTCCCTGAATAGAACTTCCATGATCGTAGTCTCAATTGGCAGGCTGATCAGAAGGCACAAAACAATCACGATCGACGTAGACAAGATGTATAGCCTGCTGATCTCACCATTGGTATAACCAAGAATCTTCGTCATCGAAATCGACTGTGCATTTTTTTCAATTATGATCTTAGAGAGAAGATATATCAGGATCATATAGATTGCAACTGCAAATAAATTTACCATCCCCATCATACTTCCCATAGAAACACTCAGCTGTCTGCTGATCTTGGTCAGTGCATCCAGATCAATCACAGAACCGATGTAGCTGCTGTCGATATCTGTAATCTCTGAATTGCTGAAATATCCGCTGAAATAATCATCACCCAGATCAAAGGTCTGATTCAATTCCTCCTGTGGCATGAAAATACAAAGACTGCCATTATAATCATAAATTCCACTGATTTTAAAAGTATACTCGTCATCCTCATATTTTTCTTTGAGTGTGATCGAATCTCCCGGTTTCAGCAGAAATTTATCTGCATACGCTTTTGAAATATACACGCCATCTGAAAAATCCACATCAATGTACTTGCTGTCATCGTGAACGCCATAGAGTGTTACTTCTTCACTTTTGTATTTGGTCGGAAGTGTATTCAGTGAGTAAGCACTGAATTCTTCTGCGTCTTCATTATCTGTTTCTGCGTCATGTGCAAACAGCAGCATATCCAGCATACTTTCAAGCTTATTACTGCCCCCCATCACACTTACCGGCATTGAAAGCATATACTGATATTTTGCCAGCATATTGTTCTGGATCTCCAGCTGGTAATGATCCAGTGCGGACGGGAGCAGAAGGCCAAACATCAGAAGCAGATTTGCAAATATGATCCCCACAAAAAGGACAAGATAATTGCTGATATTCTGAAAGATCACGCGCAGGCGGAATCTGTGAAAAATTTTCATTCGCGGGCTGAGATAAACCGCACGTCTCTGCTTTCTGGAAGAAAGATCTCTTCGCAGAAATTTAAGCGGCGACAGCTTCAGCTTATGATGCAGAACCGCATAGTTAACTACAAACATAATTATTACCGGAACTACTGTCGTCATAAGAAAAGCTTCTGCATTCCAGATTGTCACATAAGTCGGCAGACTGTAGCTTCCATAATACATACCGGCACATACATCCTTAAATGCCGTATAACCTAAAATATTACCGATTAGCGCGCCCACCAGCGTTACGATCACCGGAAGAGTCATATAATGCCGGATCAGCTCATTTTTTGTATAGCCGGATGCCCGAAGCGTTCCGATGACACCAGCTTCTTTTGCAATCGTATTACTGGTCGTGATGCCAAATACAAAAGCCATGATCACGATGATGATATAGAGAAGCATGATCATCATTGCCTTGTCACTTCCCATATCATCTCCAGTAAATATAATCGCCTGATTCTGATATTGCGGCACAAAATTTTCCAAAGTGACAACTTTTCCCATTGCCTTCATCAGATCTTCCGAAACATTCTTTTCCTCGAGTTCTGTCTGCGGTTTTTCATTGTAGGTCCATGCATAATTATATTGCAGCTTATCCTGATCCAGAGAATCAAATTCTTCATCCGTCACTACACCTACTCCAAACTTTACAGCATCAAACATAGAATCGTTATTACTCTGAAACAAACAGCTGTAATCCGATAACGCAACCAGCCCGGTGATCGTCCAGGACTTTGTCCCATCATCCAGAGTATCTCCAGTCTTCAGTGAATTATTATCTGCGTACATACGGTCAATTGCAATCTCACCGGTTTCTGACGGTAATTCTCCGTCCATCAGGCATACTTTATCCACCTCTGTACGATTCTTGAAAAAGCGCATTGTGCTTCCATTTGAAAGAGAATCTTCTATATAATAGTTTTCATAGATTTTGACACCTTCCTCTTCAATTGCCTCGCGCTGTCCTCGATACAGACGCTCTCCGGTACGAAAATTTCCATCTTCAATATTGTATTTTTCAAATCCTTCATCGTATGCCTGGATCATGCTTCCATCTGCAACCAGAAATCCGGACACCATACCGATCGTCGCAACCATCAAGATGAATACAACCAGATATTTTCCAATCTCCCCTTTCAGTTCACGGGGAATTCTTTTTCTCAGGGGACTTTTCATAGCACCGCCCCCTTACCAGTCAAGATCCATCGCAGGAATCTTATGCTCGTTCTGATAGTTTTTACGGATCATTCCATCTCGAAGTTTTACCACACGATCCGCCATGTCCTTGATTGCATCATTATGTGTTACCATGATCACCGTATTTCCGTATTTCTGGTTCACTGTTTCGATCAATTTCAGAATTTCCTTGGAAGTATTGTAATCCAATGCACCGGTCGGCTCATCACAGAGTAGAATATCCGGATTTTTTACAATTGCACGCCCAATCGCAGTTCTCTGCTGCTGTCCGCCGGAAAGCTGATTCGGAAGTTTCCTCTGATGCTCAAAAAGACCAAGTGTATGCAGAAGCTCATCCACATCCAGTGCCCGGTCACTTAAATAAGCACCAACCTCAATATTCTCCCTCACAGTCAGATTCGGAATCAGGTTGTACATCTGAAAGATATAGCCAAGATGTTTCCGTCTGTACTGAGAAAGTTTCTTTTCTTTCATATCAGCCAGCTTTTCGCCTTCGATAGAAATACTTCCACCATCTGCGCTCTCGATTCCACCGATAATATTCAGTAAGGTGGATTTACCGGAGCCCGACGGCCCCAGAAGTACACAGAATTCCCCTTTTTCAATATCCAGGTCCAGCCCTTTCAAAACATCTACTTTGCTGTCCCCGGTACCAAATGATTTCTTAATATTCCGAATTTCCAAAAACATAAGTTTCTCCTTTTCATACCTTTGCCAACCTTATCGGTTAGTTGTATCTATACTTATGTTAGTTTAGGCTATCCGTTTTGTCAAGAAAATTTGCTTCATCTAACTATTTTCGAAAAAAAAATCCGGCCCTGCACAAAGCAAAGCCAGAACTTTTTCTACATTATAAATTCCATTATTCTCTCTACAATAAATACCGCCGCGCACGCGAACAACGCAACCGTAAGAAGACTCTTTTCACGATATGCCACGATCAGTGCTACAATGAGTCCCGCCGCACCGGAAATGATCCCGCCTGCCGTTGCTGTCAGGATTGCCGGAAATGTCATAGCTGCAAGACATGCATATGGCACATAGTACAGAAAGGATTTTACAAACGGACTGGTGATCTCCCTTTTGAAAAGGACCAGTGGAAGCATACGAATCAGATATGTTACACCTGCCATCACCAGAATATACAGATATATATTCGGTTTCATCTCAGTTTGCTGCCTCCTTTTCCTCTGTTTCTTTTTCCTCAACCGGGCAGAAATGTGCTGCCAACCCTGCTACCAGCAATGTCGTGATAATGATCACAAATCCGGTAGAAACTTTATTCAGTACCGGAACCACTGCAAATAACGTACTCACAGCCATCGCTCCGATCACTACGCCAAGAACGGCTCGATTTTTCTTTGCCGGTGGAATGATCACCGCAAGAAACATTCCATAGATTGCCACACTCAGTGCACTTACCAGGAAATCCGGAAGCAGGCTTCCAGAAACAGCTCCTGCCAGTGTTCCCAGTGTCCATCCCGGAATCGCGACACACATTACACCATAATTATACCACGGACTGATCCTTCCCTCCTGACTTGCACTGACACCAAAAATCTCATCTGTCACACCAAACGCAACCGCAAGTCTGTGTCCATTGGAAACACCTTTTTCCAGTTTCTGTGACAGAGAAAAAGACATCAGACAGTATCTTAAGTTGATAACCAGCTGCGTCAGTGCCATCTCCCACAGCGAACCACCGGCTGCAATGATTCCAATACCTGCAAACTGTCCTGCCGAGGTAAGATTTGTCAGTGAGATCAGAACTGCCTGCCATGAAGTCAGACCTGACTGAATAGCCATGATCCCAAAGGTAAAGGATACCGCAAAGTATCCCAGGCCAATCGGAATTCCATCCTGAAGGCCTTTCCCAAAGCTTGTTTTATTCATGCCTGTATCAGTCCTCCAGTGAATTCAGTACACGGAATCCATTATTGCTCAGTACATTCTCTGTCACAAATACATCATCTGTCTGAAGGATCATGATCGGAAGGCTGTTTTCTCTATGATAGGATGTATAAATATAATCCAGATTCACATTACAGTTGCCAAGGACCTGCAGTACAGTATTCAGTCCGCCCACTTCATCTTTCAGGTCTACAGCAATGACCTCTGTCACACGATTCATATATCCATTCTCACTCAGAAGTTTCTCTGCTTCATCTGCCTGGTTTGTTATCATACGAAAAAGAGCAAACTCCGGTGCATCAAAGCATGCAAATCCATAAATATCAATTCCTGCTTCTGCCAGAAATTCGGTGACTTTCTGAAGACTTCCTGCTTTATTTTCAATAAATACAATGTTCTGTTTGATCATTTTCTCTCTCCTCGTCCTGTGCATAAATAAATTAAAACTTGCATATTATACCAACTTTATCCATTATACTCACGTTTCTTTCAAATGTAAACCTTTGCAGTGGACAACAAAATCCTGCGGAAATGTTCTGTACGTTTTCTTTCTGTACACCAAACCCTTCCACAGGACTCTTTTCAGTAGAACTTATCCACCTGTATTCTTTTAATCTAACTCTTCATCCACATATTTCTGAATATTGGATGCATTTACATATTTCTTCAGATGTTCTCCATCCGTAATGACCAGTGTCGGTGCCTGCATAATGCCAAACTGACGTGCCATATCCGGATTCTTCTCTGCATCAATGATCTCCAGATCTTCACCTTCCAGCATCTTCTTTGCCATGCGGCAGTTTGGACAGGTGTTGGTTGTAAACAGATATTTATGTGTTTCTACCGGCTCGATCTTGACATCATCATCTGTCACTGTAACCATACTGGTATGGACTTTCTTAAGTTTGGAGTGAAGCACATCATACAGTGTACGATTCTTGTACTCCTGCGCTTTTCCATCATTCCAGTTCTGTACCGGACGGTAATATCCGGTAATTCGACTGTAAACCTCTGCTTTCTTTCCACATTTCGGACAGGTAAAGTGCTCACCACTTAAATATCCATGTTCCTTACATACGGAGTAAGTAGGTGAGATCGTATAGTATGGAAGTTTATAGTTCTCGGCAATCTTACGTACCAGAGATGCAGCAGCCTTCCAGTCCGGAAGTTTTTCACCGAGGAATGCATGGAATACGGTACCAGATGTATAAAGAGTCTGCAGTTCATCCTGAATATCCAGTGCATCAAAAATATCTGAGCTGTATTCTACCGGCAGATGAGAACTGTTGGTATAGTACGGAGTATCTCCTTTGCTTCCGGCTGTACGGATATCCGGCCAGCGCTTACGGTCATGTTTTGCAAGACGATATGCCGTAGATTCTGCCGGAGTCGCCTCCAGATTAAACAGTTCACCCGGATATTCTTCCTGATAATCAGAAAGACGGTTGCGCATGTGTGTAAGAACCTCTTTTGTAAATTTCTGTGTACGCGGATCGCTCATGTCACAGCCAAGCCATTTCGCATTCAGACCGGCTTCATTCATGCCTACCAGACCAATGGTCGAAAAATGATTGTCAAAGCTTCCAAGGTATCTCTTCGTGTACGGATAAAGACCTTCATTCAGAAGTTTTGTAATAACCTCTCTCTTGATATGCAGTGATCTTGCAGAAATATCCATCAGACGATCCAGTCTTCTGTAGAATTCTTCCGGTGTCTTGGACTGATATGCGATACGTGGCATGTTGATCGTAACAACACCTACCGAACCGGTACTTTCACCGGATCCGAAGAATCCGCCACTCTTCTTACGCAGTTCACGAAGATCCAGACGCAGACGACAGCACATGCTTCGAATATCACTTGGTTTCATATCACTGTTGATATAATTTGAAAAATATGGAGTTCCATATTTGGAAGTCATCTCAAACAGCAGACGATTGTTCTCTGTATCGGACCAGTCGAACTCTTTTGTGATAGAATATGTCGGGATTGGATACTGGAACCCACGTCCATTGGCATCTCCCTCGATCATCGTCTCAATAAAAGCCTTATTGACCATGTCCATTTCTTTTTTGCAGTCTTTGTATTTGAAATCCATATCTTTGCCGCCAACGATCGCAGGAAGCTCTGCAAGATCATCCGGAACCGTCCAATCCAGTGTGATATTGGAAAACGGTGCCTGTGTTCCCCAACGGCTTGGTGTATTCACGCCATAAATGAAAGATTCAATACATTTCTTAACTTCCGGATAACTCAGGTTGTCCACCTTGACAAAAGGTGCCAGATACGTATCAAATGAAGAAAATGCCTGCGCACCAGCCCATTCATTCTGCATGATTCCAAGGAAATTCACCATCTGATTACAAAGGACACTCAGGTGCTTTGCCGGCGCGGATGTAATCTTGCCTTCGATGCCACCCAGCCCTTCTTTGATAAGCTGTTTCAATGACCATCCTGCACAGTAACCGGTCAGCATGGACAGATCATGAATATGGATATCCGCATTTCTGTGTGCATCTGCGATCTCATTGTCATAAATCTCGGATAACCAGTAATTGGCTGTAACTGCACCGGAATTGCTCAGGATCAGACCACCTACCGAATATGTGACAGTAGAGTTCTCTTTTACTCGCCAATCCTCGACCTTCACATAACTGTCCACGATCTCTTTGTAATCCAGAATCGTGGATTTCATATTACGGATCTTTTCCCTCTGTTTACGATAGAGGATATATGCCTTGGCAACATCACTGTATCCGGCCTGGATCAGAACATTCTCCACACTGTCCTGAATATCTTCTACGGTTACCTTCCCATCCTGGATCTTATTCTGGAAATCTGCAGTAACACGAAGGGCCAAAAGGTCGATCATATCTTTACTGTAGTTTTTTTCTTTTGCATCAAATGCTTTATCAATAGCTGATGTAATCTTTGCCATCTGAAATTCAGCAATTTCACCATCACGTTTTACTACCTGAAACATGTTATACATTCCTCCCTCTACTACTTGCACCTGTATTATATACAGTCATATTCATACCGTGAATTACATGCTGCAGATTGCTGTTTTCTCCGTTCACAGCAACCGTGTAGAACCTATTGTAGCAGACTCTTATCTATACGTCAATAGACAAAAACACCATATATTGTGCTGCTAATGTAAGTGCACAACTATATGGTGTTGTCCAATATTCCCGTTTTTCCTTTATTTACGGGACTTTGGCATTACTGAAACAAAGATTTCTGCAGGTACTCTCGCCTTTACAAAAATTCCATCTTCCCGATATTCTTCAGAAAGCAGACTTCCGTACTCCCGGATGATCTGAATCTTACCAGCCTCTTTGTAAGTATATAATTCTTCCAGATAAATCTGGCTCTCTGCGAGGAGTTTTGCCAGAACATCTTTAAGTTCCTCCAGGCCCTCTCCTGTACGGGCAGAACATTTGACTGTATAATCCGCCCGAAAATCCCGAAGCGATTCTCCCTGCACCTGATCCTGCTTATTCAGGAGTGTAATGATCTTTTTACCTGTCGCTCCCAGCTCTCGAAGTGTCTCATACACCGTATGCATCTGAAGCTCTGCCTGCGGATTGGAAGCATCTACCACATGAATGATATAATCTGCATACTTAGCCTCTTCCAGCGTACTTTTAAACGCTTCTACCAGATGATGTGGCAGCTTGCGGATAAATCCTACAGTATCTGTCAGAAGGATCTGCTGCCCATCTTTGAGTTCCAATACACGCGTTGTCGGATCCAATGTTGCGAACAGCTTATCTTCTGCCAGAATGCCGGCTCCTGTCAGTGTATTCAAAAGCGTTGATTTTCCTGCATTTGTATAGCCTACGATCGCCGCTGTCTTCAGATTTCCTCTGGTTCTCTTGCCTCTGATCAGTTCACGGTGTTTCTCTACCTGCGCAAGTTCTGCTTTCAGAGCAGATATTCTGGTACGGATCAGACGTCTGTCTGTTTCCAGTTTTTTCTCACCCGGTCCTCTTGTTCCGATACCACCGCCAAGTCTGGAAAGAGATTCGCGCAGTCCGACCAGACGCGCCGACCGGTAACGAAGCTGCGCCAGTTCTACCTGAATCTTACCTTCACTTGTGGTCGCACGGCCGGCAAAGATATCCAGGATCAGAAGTGTTCGATCCATAACCTTGCAGTCCAATTCTCTCTCCAGATTATTCATCTGTGCCGGTGAAAGCTCATCATCGCAGATCACCCCATTGGCATCATACGCTGCCAGAAGCGCCGCAACCTCTTCTATCTTACCTTTGCCGATATAAGTTCCAGGGTGTACTGCTTCACGGTTCTGGATTACTTTCCCAACGGTTACAGCGCCTGCAGTGGCCGCCAGTTCTTCCAGTTCGTCAAGCGATGCAGCAACATCCTCGTCCTGTTCTGTCTGTACACCGATCAGGATGACACGCTCTTCTATCTCCTTGAAATCATAAAACTGCATAGATCAGTACTCCTCTTCACCAGCTTCATCAGAAGTATCTGCAGCATCACCTGCATCAGAAGCCGCCTCTGCATCAGTATTCTCCGTTGTATCAGAAGCTGTATCATTACTCAGTTCACCATTACGTGACTGAAGGAAGGTCAGTTCCTTCGCTGCATTCTCGTCATCCGGGAACATCTTGATATATTCCTGCATTTTGCTCAGTGCTGTTGAAAAATCCAGTTTTTTCTCATATACCACGATCTCATTGAACAGCAGATCCTGCATTTCTTCTGTAGATGCATCTTCCAGCCCCTTGCTGATATTCTCCAGTGCACTGGCATAAGAGCCATCGTCCATATCACAAAGTGACAGACCATTGTAACCTTTGGCCGGATCACTGCCATCCGCTGACACATACTGCTGATACATACTTCTGGCATTGGAAGTATCTCCCTGTGCGCGGTAGACCATTCCCAGAAGAAGCATTCCTTCTGTACTCTTCTGATTCACAGCCTCCGTAAGTTCCTTCTGTGCATTGGAATAATCTTCCATATAATAATAGACTTTTCCTCTGTTGCAGTAATCCTCTGCATTTTTCGGTTCTGTTTTCAACGCAGCCTCAAGATATCGTGTACCATCTGCTTCCATATCCTTTTCCAGATATGCCTCATAGATCTGGATCGCTCTGTCATAAGTGGCATCTTCTCCGTAGGCTTCTGTAAAGTTCGAAGAAGCCTCATCATAAGAATCCATTGCCAGTGCCACACATCCTGTCAGATAATATGTCTCCGCATCCATGCTGTAGCTTTCTGCCAGTGTCTGACAATCCGCCATCGCAGCATCATTCAGTCCGGATTTTAATTCTGCGGTTGCTCTGTAAGCAAGCATATCTTTCTTAAGTGCTTTTCCTGCTTTTTCATCGTTCAGACCATTGGTCAGGCTGTCAATGGCATCCTGATAATTTCCAAGATGAATATTTGCGATTCCGGCCCCACGATATGCCTCTGCTGTTTTATATCCAGCAGTGATCGATGACTGATACCCCTGAAGGGCATAATCATAACTGCCCTGTGCAAGATCTGCACAGGCCTGGTCATAAGTTTTCTTTTCTTCCCCTCCACAGCCGGTCAGCATTCCAAATGTCAGTCCGGCTGTCAGCATCCATACGATTCTTTTATTTTTCATTGATATCCTATTCTACTACGAGTCCTTCTTCTTCCATTACACGAACAACGTTATTTACGTGTTCTGCACAGATTTCCTCTGTTCCGGCCTCTACCATGACACGAATCAGCGGCTCTGTACCACTTTCTCTTACAAGAATACGTCCATCTGTGCTGAGTGCTCTTGCAGCAGCCTCTACCGCTTCAACAACCTTCGGATTTTCTCTTGCAGTCTTCTTGTCTGCAACACGAACATTGCGGAGAATCTGCGGATAAACCTTCATTTCTTTTGCCAGATCACAGAGCGTTGCCTTCTGCTCCACACAAGCTTCCATGATCATAAGAGAAGTCAGGATTCCATCCCCGGTGGCTGCATAGCGACTGAAAATAACATGTCCGGACTGTTCTCCACCAATACTGTAGTTATTCTCAAGCATATTTTCGGCAACATATTTATCACCAACTGCCGTCTGTTCATAGTTGATGCCTTCTGCCTCAAATGCCTTGTAAAGTCCCATATTTGACATAACAGTTGTAACTACAGTATTTCCATTCAGTTTTCCCTGAGATTTCAGGAATTTACCGCAGACATACAGAATCTTGTCTCCATCGATGATATTTCCCTTATGGTCTACTGCAATGCAACGGTCGGCATCTCCATCATATGCAAAACCAATATCCAGTCCGTTATCCACCACGTATTTCTGAAGTACTTCAATATGCGTGGATCCACATGCTCTGTTGATGTTTGTTCCATCCGGATCATTGTTAATGACGTAAGTTTTTGCACGCAGAGCGTCAAAAACACTCTTTGCGATCGCAGAAGAACTTCCATTGGAGCAGTCCAGACCAACTTTGATATTTTTGAAATCGCGGCACGGAATGGAGATCAGGTATCCGATATAACGATTACGTCCGGAAGCAAAATCTACAGTACGTCCAATATCTTCTCTTGTTGCATATGGAAGTTCTTCAATCTTGCCATCCAGATATGCCTCGATCCTTGCCTCAACTTCAGCCTCGATCTTCTGTCCGTTTCCGTTCAGAAGTTTGATTCCATTATCGTAGAATGGATTGTGACTTGCAGAGATCATGATTCCACAGTCAAAATCTTCTGTACGTACTGCATAGGAAACACTCGGTGTAGTCGTTACATGAAGCAGATATGCATCTGCACCTGATGCAGTCAGGCCGGCAACCAGTGCATACTCAAACATATAACTGCTGCGTCTTGTATCTTTACCGATGACGATTTTGGCTTTATGATCACGGCCATAATACCATCCCACATATCTGCCCACTTTAAATGCATGATCTACTGTCAGCTGAATGTTTGCTTCTCCACGAAAACCATCTGTTCCAAAATATTTACCCATTTTTTACTCCTTACTGTGCACCCTTCTGCACATGATTGATCACATTGATTATTTATAAAGATTTGAAGGATATACTCCTGATTTTACAAGATTCGCAAATGCCTCTGTAACAGCTGCTTTATCTTCCTGATATGTTACACCAAACCAGGTATCTTTTGTCTCAAGAACATCTACTTTTGCTTTGCCTTCTTTGATCAGACGGTCAATCATCTCCGGAAGAAGGTATTCTTTCTTAATATCCCCCTCTTTGATCTCAGAAAGAAAATCTACAAATCCCTTTTCCAGTGTATCCATAAATACCGGTGTCAGCCCCCACATATTCATGGAAACAAGGCTCTTCACATCCAGTTTCTCGACTTTATCATCATTACGTGCTTCCGCACCGTCTGCTGTCTTAAAAATGTTGTGTGTCTCCGTAACACCTGTCAGCGCGCCCTCTTCAATATGGCATACTCCTCTGGTAACACTTCCATTGTCACTCAGAGTATTTCCAAGACGGAAGCCAGCCATACAGATATGGAGAATTCCATCGTCCGGCTGTTCCTGGATCAGATAATCATGGACTTTCACATAGGCTTCCTTACCATAATAATCATCCGCATTAATTACCATAAAAGGCTCATTCAGAACAGCTTTTGCTGCAAGTACAGCCTGACCGGTTCCCCACGGTTTGGTACGGTCTGCCGGTTTCTCAAATCCAGCCGGAAGATCTTCCAACGCCTGAAATGCATATTCTACCTCCGTGATCTTTTCGATCCTCTCCCCGATTACACGGCGGAACTCCTCTTCCAGATCTTTACGAATGATAAATACAACTTTATTAAACCCTGCCTCCAGAGCATCATGAATGGAATAATCCATAATGATCTCACCATTTGGTCCTACTGGTGCAAGCTGTTTGATTCCTTTTCCAAAACGGCTTCCAATTCCGGCAGCCATAATAACAAGTGCTGTCTTTTTCATAAAAATATCCTCCTTATGCACACTGGCATTCTACATTTGTTTATGCATCTTCCTCATTTAATGAACTCAGTTTTGCGGCCTGGTCTGCTGCTATCAGGCTGTCCAGAATTTCATCCAGATCTCCTCCGAGAACAGCGTCCAGACGGTGAAGTGTCAGCTTAATCCTATGGTCTGTCACACGTCCCTGAGGGAAATTGTAAGTGCGGATCTTTTCGGAACGATCTCCTGTTCCGATCTGGCTTCTTCTGGCTTCCGCCTCCGCATCATGCTGTTTGGCCAGTTCCATCTCATACAGACGGGAACGAAGCACTTTCAATGCCTTATCTTTATTCTTGAGCTGTGATTTTTCATCCTGGCAGGAAATAACGATTCCTGTCGGGATATGTGTAAGACGTACTGCAGAGTCTGTTGTATTGACGCACTGTCCACCGTTTCCGGATGCTCGGAACACATCAAACTTACAGTCGTTCATATCCAGATGGAAATCAATTTCTTCGGCTTCCGGCATAATTGCCACAGTACAGGTAGACGTATGGATACGTCCGCCGGATTCTGTCTCCGGGACTCGCTGTACACGATGTACCCCACTCTCATACTTCAGACGGGAATATGCTCCCTGTCCCTGGATCATAAATGTAACTTCTTTGAATCCGCCAATCCCATTCTCATTCAGACTCATCATCTCCGTCTTCCATCTGCGGGATTCTGCGTATTTCACATACATACGATAAATCTCTGCTGCAAACAGAGCAGCCTCATCACCGCCCGCACCTGCACGGATCTCTACGATAACGTTTTTGCTGTCATTCGGATCTTTTGGTAAAAGAAGGATCTTCAGTTCCTTTTCAAGTTCTTCCACACGCTTCTTTGCATCAGAAAGTTCTTCTTTCAGCATTTCACGCATTTCTTCATCCTTTTCTTCTTCCAGCATGGAAAGACTGTCCTGAATCGTTTCTTTATTATCTTTATATTCTTTATAGGCATCTACGATCGGCTGCAGCTCACTCTGCTCTTTCATCAGCTTCTGAAAACGTTCCTGGTTGTCCGTTACTCCCGGCTCACCAAGCTCATTCAGAACTTCCTCAAAGCGCACAAGCAGATCCTCTAATTTATCAAACATTCTGTTCCTCCTGCATTTTTCTTCCTGTAACAACCCTGTCCAGCCCGGCAAGGTCTTTTTTTATTTCTATCTGTTCAAAACCATTTTTTTTCATAATTTCCGACACATCCATACCCTGATCACAACCGATCTCGTACATCAGCCATCCGCCGGGTTTCAGATATGTGCCCGCCTGTTCTGTGATCTTTTCATAAAAATACAGACCATTTTCTTTGCCATCCAGTGCAAGCACCGGATCATGAAAACGCACTTCCTCCATCAGACCTTCAATATCTTCAGTCCGGATATATGGCGGATTTGAAATAAGCATATCATATTCCATGTGGTCATTTCCACTGTTTTTCTGAAAATAATCTGCCGAAAACAGATCACTCTGTATCAGCTCAGCTCTCTGTTCCAGTCCCAGACGTTTTCGATTCTCCTTTGCCACACAAAGTGCTCCTTCTGAAACATCCACACCTGTTCCTAATGCCTGTGGCAATTCCAGAAGAAGACTCAGAAGAATACATCCGGAACCGGTACACATATCCAGGATCTGCGGTTTCTCCAGATTCCTCATGCGGGAAATCGCTTCTTCCACAAGCACCTCTGTATCCTGTCTCGGTACAAGTACACGTTCATCCACACAAAATTCGTATCCCATAAAATATGCACGCCCGGTAATATGCTGCAGCGGGATATGCTGAGCACGTTTTGTGCACAGCGTTCGATAACGTTCTTCTGTTTTAGCATCCAGTCCATCATCCATATGTGCATAATACCATGCTCTTGTAATATCTGCCGTATACTCCAGAAGGAGCCAGGCATCTAACCTGGCTTCTTCGATTGCGGCAGTTTCCAGAAGCTGGATTCCATCTTCCAGAACTTCTTTATATGTCCGCATTTTTTTCCTCATTTTCTTCTGGCTTCCAGCCGAATTCTTCTTTCAGATATTCTCTCCAGTCAAAAACAGCCTCTACTGCTGCAATCGCTACTTCAGCCATATCTGCTGTCGGCTCTTTGGTTGTCAGCTTCTGCATTGCAAGTCCCGGTTTGCTCAAAATATCAGCAAGTCTGCTGTCTGTTCTGCCAGCCCACTGAATAAGTTCAAAAGAAACACCTGACACGATTGGAACCATCAGAAGACGCCCAAACAGACGAACCCAGTAGCCCGGTACCAGCACAAAAATAAAATGCAGGAATATACTGACGATCATTACCAGAAAAAGGAAACTTGTCCCACATCTTTTGTGCTGTCTGGAGCTTGCCAGGACATTTTCCACAGTAAGTGGAAGTCCATGTTCCACACAGTTGATGCATTTATGTTCTGCACCATGATACATAAACGTACGCTGAATATCCTTCATTCTTGAGATCAGTAGCATATATCCCATAAACAGTGCCAGTTTCACAAATGCTTCTGCAACTGTTACCCCTACTTCAGAAGCACCAACCTTGCGCAGAAGGCTTGCCAGTGCATACGGAAGCAGCATAAAAGCTGCAACAGAAACAACTATGGAAATAGCAACCGTTATGTAAAGAAGCCACTGAAACTGCTTTGCTTCTTTCGCTTTCTTTGCAGAAAGTTCTTCCTCTGTCAGTGTCGCATTCTTTGCAGCTTCCTTCTCGTCCTCTTCATCGCCTGCAATCTCAGCAGAATACATCAGACATTTGGTTCCTACTACCAGTCCGTCAACAAAGCTTACCACTCCGCGGATGATCGGCCATTTCAAAAATGCAGCCTTTCCAAATGTACATTTGTAATCTTCTACCTTTAATTCTATTTCTTTATCCGGACGGCGTACTGCAATGGCATATTTGTCCTTGTGACGCATCATGATGCCTTCCATTACTGCCTGACCACCAATATTCGATGATTTCATATATCACTCCATTATCACTGATAAAAGCAAAGAAAGGTTGAGATTTCCCAACCTCAACCTGTCTCTTCTTTCATTATTCAGTCTGAATTATTTGTTTAAGCCGTATTTCTTGTTGAACTTATCGATACGTCCACGAGCCTGAGCTGCTTTCTGCTGTCCAGTGTAGAATGGATGGCATTTAGAACAAATTTCAACATGGATATCTTTCTTAGTAGATCCTGTTACGAATGTGTTTCCACAGTTGCAGGTTACAGTTGCCTGATAGTAGTTCGGATGGATTCCTTCGCGCATGATTTTCACCTCTCTATATTTCTCTATTTTTCTATTCGTATTAACTTAACGAAATTGCTAATTTATTTCGCAGCTTTCTGATTATAACACACTGATTTCTCAAATGCAAGTCGTTTATAAAAATTTCTGTTTTTTTGCCGTCTGCACAAATTCCTCATTATTCTTCGTTCTGGAGAACATATTCAGAATCTGTTCCACAGCATCTTCGGCCTTCAGACTGTTCAGTGCACGGCGCATATTATAAACTGCTTCCTGTTCATCCGGAGTCAGGAGCAGATCCTCTCGTCTGGTACCTGATTTCTGGATATCGATTGCCGGAAATACTCTCTTTTCCTGCAGTTTACGGTCAAGAACCAGTTCCATATTACCGGTTCCTTTAAATTCTTCATAAATAACATCATCCATTTTGCTTCCGGTGTCTACCAGTGCAGTAGCAAGGATCGTCAGGCTTCCACCTTCTCTCATATTACGTGCTGCTCCGAAAAATCGCTTCGGCATGTGAAGTGCTGCCGGATCCAGACCACCGGACAGCGTCCGGCCACTTGGTGTCACACAGAGATTATACGCTCTCGCAAGTCTTGTGATCGAATCCAGAAGGATCGTTACATCCTGTTTATGTTCAACCAGTCGGCGAGCACGCTCTACGACCATCTCTGAAACACGTCTGTGATGATCCGGAAGTTCATCAAAAGTAGAATAAATAACCTCTACATTGCTTCCACGAATCTCTTCTTTAATATCCGTAACTTCCTCTGGACGTTCATCGATCAGAAGAATGATCAGATGCATATCCGGATTATTCTTCTGAATCGATTTGGCAACATCTTTCAGAAGGGTTGTCTTGCCGGCTTTCGGTGGTGATACGATCATGCCTCGCTGTCCCTTGCCGATCGGACTTAGAAGATCCATAATCCTCATTGCCACGGTTCCACCTGGTCTTTCCATACGCAGACGCTCATTCGGAAAGATTGGCGTCATATCTTCAAAATTATATCGTCTCTGTCCCTCACTCGGTGGAAAACCATTGATGGAATCCACATAAAGAAGGGCACTGAATTTCTCTCCCTGTGTTTTAATACGGATGCTTCCTTTCAGGATATCACCGGTTTTCAGATTGAACCGGCGTATCTGAGACGGTGATACATAAATATCATTTTCACCTGGGAGATAATTTGCACAGCGAATAAATCCATATCCGTCCGGAAGGACCTCCAGAATACCATTTGCTTTTTCTCCACTGTCAAGCTGTGCCGTATCGGTCGGATTCTTATGTGCATATTCCGTCCGTTCTGTATAATTTCTGTCCTGATAATTTTTATCCTGATATGTTTTTCTCTCATTCGCCTCATAAGATGTTCTGTTTTCTCTTACTCTATTTTCCTGTCTGCCCGGTTCCTCCTGCAGGATTTCAGTTTTTTTTCATTTCTGCCTCTCCACCGGTGGACTCTTTTTCATCTTCCTGGAGCATACGCTCTATCAGTTCAGGTTTCCTCAATGTAGAAATCCCTTTCAATCCTCTCGCTTTTGCCAGATCTTTTAATGTTGCAAGCGACAATGATTCGTATTTTTCTCTCATAAAAAAATCCTCTCTGTCTTCTCAAAACCTGTTTGCTTGATAATAAAATTATTTACGGAATATTTGTCTGAAATGACATGAATCAGAATACCAGCAGACACCATACAAAAGGTGTCACCGGTAAAACTGATAAGTAATATAAGTAATATAAGTAATAAAATTAATGAATCAGATTTCCTACGATTCCATAGGATACCACATACATGATCACAGTTGCCATGATCAGTCCACAGAAAATAGCAATAGAAGACTTCTTGATATCCACTTCAAGAAGGGATGCGATCAGAGATCCTGTCCATGCCCCCGTACCCGGAAGAGGAATTCCTACAAACAGCAGCAATCCAAAGAATTCATACCGTTTGATCTGGTCACTCTTGCCCATGGCACGGTCTTCCATCTTAACGATCAGACCATGAAACAGTTTTGTTTTCTTCAGAACTTTAAAAATCTGACGAATAAACAGTAATATAAATGGTATAGGAATAATATTTCCGATAATGCAGATCGGAATTGCTTTCACCGCAGACACCTTCAAAAGAGATGCCGCCAGCAGACCTCCTCTAAGTTCCAGAATCGGTATCATGGAAATGATAAAAATGATAAGTTCTCTGGAAATATGCTGAGACAGGTTATCTGTAAACCACTGTACTAAAACTTCCATAAATTCTCCTTTTTTAGATATTCTCTTACAAAATTAATGAAGACTTCCATCTCATTCCTTGTTCCAATCGTAATACGCAGATGGTTACCGGTTCTTCCACCCGGAAAATAGCGCACGTAAATATGCTGCGCTCTCAATGCCTGAAACAGTTTTTCTGCCGGGCAGTTTTTATGAGACGCAAAGATGAAATTTGCTTTTGACTCTTCAAAGTAAAATCCAAGTTTCCTGAGTTCTTTTTTGTCCATTCCCGCGTCTCTATAATCTTACCGCAAGTTTCCAGGAAATATTCCTGATCCTCTATCGCCGCAACACCAGCTGCGATCGACATACGATTCATTGTATAAGAATTAAACGAATATTTGACATCATTCAGATATTTGATCAGTTTCGGGCATGCAAGCGCAAATCCGATACGCATGCCTGCCATGGATCGAGACTTGGAAAATGTCTGTACCACCAGAAGATTCTCGTATTTCTCGATCAGAGGTAATGCTGACTGTGTACCAAAGTCAACATATGCCTCATCCACGATCACGATCACATCCTGATTATGTTCCACGATATCTTCAATATCACTCAGCGGAAGAGAAACACCTGTCGGAGCATTCGGGTTCGGAAAGATAATTCCACCATTCTCTCTGAAATAATCTTCCTTCTTTATATGAAAGTGTTCATCCAGTGCCGGTCTCTCATATGGAATGCGGAACAGTTCTGCCCATACATCATAAAAAGAATAGGTGATGTCAGGAAACAGAATTGGTTTCTCACTGTTAAAAAAAGTAAGGAAACTCATTGCCAGTACATCATCAGATCCCACGCCGACAAATACCTGATCGTCCTGAAGCCCATACTCTCCTGCAATGGCATGCACAAGATCTTTCGCTGCCGGATCCGGATAAAGTCTCAGTGCATCTGTATCTGTATTCCGAAGTACCTCCGTAACCCCCGGTGCCGGCGGATAAGGATTTTCATTTGTATTTAATTTGATCATATCCGTCTGATTTGGCTGTTCTCCCGGTGTATACGGAACCACCTTGCGGATATTGTTTTCCCAGTTGCCCATCTTCATGTCTTCTTTCTTTTTTATCTACTTTTTTACGAGGATACATATGGATTGTTCCGTGCTACGCACTCTCACAATCCTACTTCCGAGCCACACCGGTCTTTCTTGCTGCTTCTGCAACTGCTTTGGCTACTGCCGGTCCAACTCTCTTGTCAAATGCCTTTGGAATGATATTATCTTCAGAAAGTTCTTCATCAGAGATCAGTTCTGCAATTGCTTTTGCTGCTGCAATCTTCATCTCCTCATTGATATCACTTGCTCTCACATCAAACGCACCTCTGAACACACCAGGGAATACAAGTACATTGTTGATCTGATTCGGGAAATCAGAACGTCCTGTTGCGATGACTCTTGCGCCACCTTTTCTTGCTTCATCCGGCATGATCTCAGGTGTCGGGTTTGCCATTGCAAATACAATCGCATCATCTGCCATTGTGCTTACCATCTCTGCTGTTACAATATTCGGTGCAGATACACCGACAAAAATATCTCTGCCCTTCATGGCAGCCTTAAGGTCCCCATGCAGCTGTTCTTTATTTGTTTTTTCTGCGATTTCCTTCTGTGCCGGATTCATCCATTCCTCACCAGGCGCCAGGATTCCCTTACGGTCAACCATGACTACATCACCGATTCCAAGTTCCAGAAGAAGTTTGCAGATGGAGATACCTGCTGATCCGGCTCCGTTGATGACTACTTTTGCTTCTGAGAATTTCTTTCCTACCAGTCTCAGAGCATTGGTCAGTCCTGCTGATACGACGATTGCGGTTCCATGCTGGTCATCATGAAAGATTGGAATATCACATTTTTCTTTCAGTTTTTTCTCTATCTCAAAACATCTCGGTGCGGAAATATCTTCCAGATTGACTCCACCGAAAGATCCTGAGATCAGATAAATGGTATTTACGATCTCATCTACATCATTGCTCTTGATACAGAGCGGAAATGCATCTACATCACCAAACGCTTTAAAAAGTGCACATTTTCCTTCCATTACCGGCATCCCCGCCTCCGGTCCGATATTTCCAAGGCCAAGGATCGCTGATCCGTCTGTAACAACAAGGCACATATTCCATCTTCTTGTCAGGTCATAAGATTTGTTCACATCCTTCTGGATCTCCAGACATGGCTGTGCAACACCCGGTGTATATGCAAGTGACAGGTCATCTTTATTCTCTGCCGGTACTCGTGTAACGACTTCAATCTTACCTTTCCATTCTCCGTGTAATCTCAGGGATTCTTTCGCATAATCCATCTCATTCTCCTCCTATTACAATTCCATTTGCTGGTCTTTTGTTGTTGCTGTTCTTCTGCATCTCATCCATGCATTTTTCGATTATCTCCATATGCTCGGACATGTACTGCTCGGCACCCTTCTCATCGTTATTGATAATAGCCTCAACAAGAAGACGATGCTGTTCATCCACTTTAAATTCCGGACGGTTTTTCTTCATAATATAATCTCTGGTTCCCGCAATTATATTTTCAATCAGCTGATCCGCTGCAGCAAGCACACTGTAGATCATCGGATTGTCTGCAATCTTTGCAATCTGCGTATGCAGTTCTTTATCCAGTTCTCCTCTGGTCTTCTCATCTTCCGCTTTATCTATACTCGAAAGTATCCTCCACAGTTCTGCCGCATCCAGTGGTGTGCACTTTCTCGCAGCCAGAATTGCCATCTCTAGTTCCAGTGCAGCCCTAAGCTGCTGTGTCTGCCGGATATATCCGTTATTCAGTTTAAACAGTATAGACAATGGGCCAATCAGCCAGGAATCCAGGTCATCTGCTATATAGTTTCCACCACCGGGCACGGTCTTTATGATTCCAAGCAATTCAAGTGCTCTTAAGACTTCCCGTACCGCCGGTCTGGATACTCCCATCGTCTCTGCCATCGTTCTTTCTGCCGGAAGCGCATCGCCTGCTTTCAGATGTCCATTTTGAATATTATCTATGATCTGATTCAGTATTCCATCAAAAGCTTTCTCATCTTTAATTTCTTTAAACATATATCTGCCTCCTACATTTCCCTATTAATGTATCATTTATGAACCCTGTTGGCAAGCATTCCCTTTGCATTCTGCCTGCATTCTTTTTCATACAGCTTTTTCTAATTTATTAAAAATATCGATATAATTTGTGTTTTTATTCTAAACTTTTCTCATATCCTATTGACAAGTTCAAAAAAGAACGCATAATAAACGTAAGAGATTATTATAGTAAGGGAGATTATACTCATGAAAAAAAGAAATCTTATGCTATTATCAGCAATTGCTGCAGCATCGATCCTCATGACTGGATGCGGTTTCACCGCAGATGATCCGGCTGACAGTCAGGCTGTAACTATAACTCCAGAACCAACTGCTACACCGGCACCTACAGCTACACCAGCACCTACTGTTACCCCGACAGCCAACCTGACAACTACACCTGCACCGGCCGGAACAGATGCTTCTTCCACAACTCCGGCAGATGGTACAACAACAGACGGAACTGCTTCTACAGACAGCAGCACATCTTCTGATGCAGCATCCACAGATACCAGTTCTGACTCTGCTTCTTCCACAGCAAGTGCATCTTCCGGTGATGCATCATCTTATGTTGGTTCTACACTGAATGAATTCATGAACATCTATGGAACACCAGTTGATTATGAACCTGCATACGATGCAAATGGCAACGAAGTTGGTGGTGTTTACTCATTCAACGATTTCTCCATCACAACAGATTTCACTTCCGGAAGCGAAACTGTCGAAGCTGTTGATTATTATTGATCATAATAAGCCGCACATGACAAATACCCTGTCAGGGAATTCCTGCCAGGGTATTTTTTATGTATGTCTTTCTTTATTTTTCAGGTCGTTCTTTTCGATGTTTTTTGGATTCTTCGTATTTTTTCAGCTCTTTCAACGCCTTCTCACCCTGCGGATACAGAATAATGATATTGAATATTGTCATCAGACCGATTCCCACATCTCCAAGGTCCCATACAAAAGTATAAGCTGCAAGGCCACCTATAAACAACATAAACAGTGCTATGATCTTGTATGCCGTCTGTGATATCCAGTTATCTCCGAAAAGATATGCCACATTGCTTCTTGCATAGAATAAAATTCCAAGGAATGTCGAGAAGCTGAACAAAAATAATGTCGCTGCAATAAAAACCACACCAAATCTTCCGAGATGATGTTCCATCGCCGTCTGCAGAAGATCCATTCCGGAAAGTCCTGCAACTTTTTCTTCCGGGGCAAGAAGCATGATCATTGCAGTACAGCTGCAGATTACGATCGTATCGATAAATACTCCAAGTGCCTGTACCAGTCCTGCTTTGACCGGCTGATCACATTCTGCCGCAGCTGCCGCACACGGAGCAGAACCAGAGCCTGCCTCATTGGAAAAAAGTCCTCTTTTGACTCCATTCATCAGTACCGCCCCGAAACCACCGGCTGCCACCTGTCTAAATCCAAATGCTTCCTGAAAGATTCTTGCAAAAACGCCCGGAATACTGCCGATATTCATCACAATGACCAGAATCGTGATTGCAAAATAAACAACTGCCATTACCGGCACGATCATATCCAGGATCTTGACCGTCGCATTCTTACGAAGTACGATCACTGCTGCAACTGCAACAAGCACAACCGTCGTATAGACTGGCGGAATGGAAAATGCATTTTAACGAAGAAACAACGGAATTACTGATCACCTGACTGATACCACACCAGCAGATCAGGCCGGAGATTGCAAATAACACAGAAATCACAACTTTGTTTCTTTTTTCTTTTGTTTTCTTCCACATAGGCGTGGATATAGTATGCCGGTCCACCACGATAACCGCCATACAGTGGATCTTTTTCTTTATAGATCTGTGCCAGTGTTGCTTCAATAAATGCTGTAGATGAACCGATCAGTGCTGTTACCCACATCCAGAACACAGCCCCGGCACCACCTGCGGAAATCGCTGCAACCACACCGACCAGATTTCCCATACCAACCCTGGTAGCCGTTGATACGACCAGTGCCTGAAAAGATGAAAGACTGTTTTTATCCTTTTTCTTTTCAACCAGTGCTCTTACCATATCCGGAAACAGACGAATCGGCAGAAAACGCGTCCGGATCGTAAAATAAATTCCCGCCGGGATCAGTAGAATGATCAACAGCGAAATTCCAAGTGTACTGCCACCCGGCAGCGGAATATGCACCAGATCTCCCCACAGAAAGCTGTATATTTTCTCAATCAGATCAACCATCATAACTTTAACCCTCTTCCCATTTTCACACACCTGAAAGAACATTTCCCTCAGGCAGATACTATTCCAGTATAACTCATAATAACCTTTAAACACAAGCACTTTTGAAGTTTAAAGTCAAAAATCGGCAGTCTTGACGTTATCCACTCCTTTGTTTATAATAAGTATGTCTGGAAAATCCAGATAATATTAACTTACATATCAAGACAAAGGTGGTCTTATTTTATGTTTAATTTTATGGTTACAAATGAAGGCGGCCTGACAACAGCCGGATATGCCATCGCAATCATCGCAGGAATCATTCTGTTCCTGGCTGCAATCTGTTTTGCAGGAAAACACTCAGAAAAACACAAACTGACTACAAGACAGCTTGTATTCTGTGCTGTAGCTATGGCACTCGCTTTTATCACTTCTTACCTGAAGATTATTACTCTGCCGTGGGGCGGAAGCGTTACTCTTTGCAGTATGCTGTTTATTGTACTGGCTGCTAACTGGTATGGTGTAGGCACCGGTATCACAGTTGGCCTTGCTTATGGAATCCTGCAGTTTATCCAGGAACCATATGTACTTTCCTTCTTCCAGGTGTGCTGTGACTACATTCTTGCATTCGCTGCCCTTGGAGTTGCCGGATTCTTCGCAAAGCAAAGCCATGGTCTGCTTAAAGGATACATTGTGGCAGTTATTGCCAGAGGTGCATTTCATGCACTTGGCGGATATCTGTACTGGATGAGCTACATGCCGGATAACTTTCCAAAATCCCTGACTGCAATTTATCCGATCGTATATAACTACAGCTATCTGCTTGCAGAAGGAATCATCACAGTGATCGTGATTTCCATTCCGGCAGTATCAAAGGCACTGGTACAGGTTAAGAAAGCAGCACTGGGTACTTCCCTGTAACCCGTTAATTTGTATTAACAATTTCCCATGGCATGCGCCCTGAGACCTGTTCTTCTCCTGATATTTCAAATCGATAAGCTTTCGTATAAATGATATCGCAATATGTAAAAATAGCGGGATTCTTCTTCTGTCGTATGGAGAAGATATCCCGCTGTTTTTTCATTCTATTTATATAAAAGGATTGTAGAACCTTCCAAACTTAATTGTCACCGTCAGACTTACAACCAGAAGCACTACGCCCAGTCCAAGCGCTGCAAAATCTCTCCGCTCAAACGGCCGTCTGGTATACCACGTCCGTTTCTTATTCTTCCCAAATCCACGCAGTTCCATCGCATTAGAGATCGTATCAATACGGTTCAGACTCGTCAGAATCAACGGTAATAGAATATTAACAGAATTCTTTAATCTGGAAAAGAAGTGTTCATTTTTTCCAAGTTCCACACCTCTTGCCTGCTGTGCCTGGCTGATACTGTGATAATCCCTCTGAATATCCGGAATATAACGAAGTGCGATTGCCACAGAATATCCTACTTTGTAGGAAATTCCAATACTGTTCAGACTGGCGGCAAACTCGCTCGGATTTGTCGCAGAAATAAACAGGATCGCAACTGGAAGGGCTACAAAATATTTCAGCGAAATATTCAACATATAAAACAGCTGCTCTGCGGTCACATCATATCTCCAAAACAAATGACACAATACATGCCTTGTTCCATACAGATTCGTTCCCTGATTCGGATCAAACAGAAAAATAAACAGGTTGTTCAAAAGCAGAAAAACAAGCATAAAGATCATCATAAACCGAACTTCACGGTATTTGATCTTACTGAGTTTAAATGCAGCAAGGCTGACTGCAAACAATCCCAACAGCACCCAGGTATTATAAGTGATCATACTTGCGAACGTGAACAACAGGAAAAATGCCAGCTTGGTTGTTCCTGTCATTTTGTGTACCACGCTGTCGCGGTCCAGATAATTTAATACCGTTTTAGCAGCCATGGCTTCTCACCTCCCTGTCCTCTCCGATAAATCGTTCCACAAATGCTTCCGGCGGTGTGATCGCACAATGATTTGCCAGAGTAAAAAGACTTGTTTCTTTCAGTGCCGCACGTTCGATCAGTTCCGGATCACAGAGTACTTCGGATGCTCTGCGGTCTGCGATCAGCTGTCCATCGGAAAATACCAGTGCTCTTGGTGTATATTCCAACATCAGATGCATATCGTGTGTGATCATCACGACTGTCACACCACGTTCATTGAGTTTACGCAAAAACTCCATGATCTCTGTATAATGTTTAAAATCCTGCCCGGCAGTCGGCTCATCCAGAATGATCAGTTCCGGATCCTGCACCAGTACACTTGCAATCGTCACACGTTTCTTCTGTCCAAAACTCAAAGCTGAAACCGGCCAGTTACGAAACGGATAAAGTCCGCAGATCTTCAATGTATCTTCTACCTTCTGCCGAACTTTCTCCTCCGGCATTCCTGCCTTCTGGAGACTCAGTGCTACTTCCTCATAGATCATCGTCTTCGAAATCATCTGATTTGGATTCTGCATAACATATCCGATATATTTCGCACGGTGACGGATATTCTCCTTTAACAGATCTTTTCCATGGAACAGAATCTCTCCGGAATCCGGATCCTCAAATCCACATACAAGTTTGGAAAACGTTGATTTTCCGGCGCCATTCCTTCCCACGATACTGACCATCTCTCCTTTGTCAATTGACAAGCTGACATTATGAAGTGTCTGATGCTCTTTCGTATATCCAAAACTGAGATTCTTCACTTCCAGAAGCTTTTCCCGTTCTCCGGCCTCTTCTTTAAACGGCTGTGCCTCAAACCATTCCTGTAATCTCTTACGGTCTCCTTCATTCAGCACAACAGAATCCACGTGTGCCGGCCTCTTTTCCTTTGTAATGTCGATTCCTGCATAGCGCATCGCAGTCACATAAAGAGGCTCACGAATGCCATTGTCTGCCAGCAGGCTGGTAGAAAGCAATTCATCCGGAGTCATATCTGCAAGGATCGTTCCTTCATTTACCAATATGATACGGTCTACGTTTCTCCAGAGAACGTCTTCCAGACGGTGCTCAATGATCAGAACTGTCGTATCCGTTTTTTTCCGGATCTCATCGATCAGCTCAATCGCCTGTTTTCCTGCTGCCGGATCAAGATTTGCCAGAGGCTCATCGAACAGGAGGATTTTTACCTGATCTACCATGACACCCGCAAGGCTGACTCTCTGCTTCTGTCCACCAGAGAGTTCATGCGGTGCATAATCCAGATGCTTCTCGATTCCTACCAGTTCTGCCGCATGTCTGGTGATCGCATGCATTTCATCCTGAGGAGTACAACTGTTTTCCAGAGCAAATGCAATATCCTCACCAACCGTCAGTCCGATAAACTGTCCATCCGGATCCTGAAGAACCGTTCCTACATGCGCAGATAATTCAAAAATACTGCTGTGTGGTGCATCCACACCATCCACCGTCAATGTTCCCTTACATTCTCCCGGATTTGAAAAAGGATTCAGTCCGTTGATACATCCTGCCAGGGTACTTTTTCCACTTCCGGAAGGTCCCGCGATCAGCACTTTTTCACCTGGATAAATATCCAGATTGATTCCAGTCAGTGTAGGTTTTTTTTGCGCCCTGTACTGGAATGAAAAATCTTTAAATGAAATAACAGGGGATTTTTTCTCAGCCATTCAAACACCTCAAAATTTATATTAACCATTCAATAACTACAAAAACAATTCAAGAATACTATCTGATCAACAATAGAAAAAGCCTTTTCACAAGCCATATAAGCTACATGAGAAGGCTTTTCCGACGCTGTCCACTTCTGCATGAACACCTGTGAACAGCAACTCCATATCTTATTCCTGATCCAGGGAACCCTTCTTGGCAATCGTCTTTGTATATGCCAGAACAAGAAGTCCACCTACGATCACACCGGTGACTGTATTAGAAACCGCTGCAAATACACCCTGTGCAAATACTTTGTTTGCAGGTTCTGCATAGATCAGAATATCAAGTACAGGTGCTACAACTACCCATCCGATCACATGCGCGATCACATTTGCAACTACAAATACAGCAACTTTGCCTTTTCCGAATTCACCCTCCTGAACATCAAGTTTCTTGGCAAACAGTCCGATAACCACGCCGACAAATGCTGATGTGATTACCCAGCTCCACCACGGACTTCCACCCCAGGAAAGATCGATCAGTGCGTGGCCGATAAACCCGATCAGTCCGCCTGCAACCGGTCCATACATAGTAGCCAGAAGTGCAAGTACTGCATACTGAAGACTGATATTTGTGTTCGGTACCGGGCTCGGTATTGCAACAAAACGTCCAAGTACAAAGAACAGTGCTGCGCCAATTCCGACAGCAACCACGGTTTTGATACTGCTGTTGTTTTTCATGATAGTATCCTCCTCAAAAAGTTTTGCTCCGGTCATGCCAGAGACAGTGATAGTATAAGTCTTTTGGGCAGATTTTGTCAATGGATTCCAAGTGCTTCTTTTGCAAGTTCATCGACCATATCATTGTACTTATCATTAGAATGTCCTTTGACTTTTCGAAATTCAATGTGAACCCGTTCTTTCGCCTTACGATAAAAATCACGATATGCAATCGTTCCGGCTTTGTTTGCTTTCCAGTCACCATTGCACCAGCTCGCGATACCCTGATAATCGTGATAAATTATAATAGAAGAGATTTTGTGGTCCAGAGCGTATTGCATCGCTGCTTCACTTCCTTTGATCTCACCAGCCACATTTCGCATCTGCGCCAACTCTGGATCAGACATTTTCTGCGAAAATTTCTCTTCTTTTCCATTGATCAGAACCACCATCCCGTAGGAAAATTCTTTCGTGCCTGCATGATAGCTTCCATCAACGTAGATTTCCACCGCACCTGCTGACGGATCACCTCCCTGCATGTCATCTGCAGCCACAGCAATTCCCAGATATTCCTTTGCTTCCTCTTCCGTCCCAAAGCTCTTATATATCGCGCCCGGATACCCCATTACCTGCTTCTTACACTCATCCCAGGTAAGGAACATCCCTATCTTTCTTCCCTGTCTTACTGCATAAAATTTCTTTTTTGCCATGCTGCCTCCTATCTGTCATCCTTCACTGCCATTCACAGATAATATCCGCCAAACAGCAGCCACCCTATTTCTTCTTATACTATACATGAGAATTTTCAAATTACAAGAAAAAAAGAAGACTCCCGTCATGGAAATCTTCTTTTTTCTGACTTATTTAATGCCATACGATCTGACAGACTTATTCAGCTACTGCAATCGCTTCTACTTCACACAGAACATTCTTCGGAAGCTGTTTTACAGCAACGCAGGAACGAGCCGGTTTGCTTGTAAAGTATTTTTCATAGACTGCATTGAATGCAGCAAAATCTGCCATATCAGCAAGGAAGCATGTTGTCTTTATAACATTGTCAAATGTAAGACCAGCTTCTTCAAGGATCGCTCCAACATTTTTGCATGACTGCTCAGCCTGAGTCTCGATCTTATCTCCTGCAACTTCGCCGGTTGCCGGGTCTACCGGAATCTGGCCGGATGCGAATACAAAATTCCCTGCCATTTTAGCCTGAGAATATGGTCCAATTGCTGCAGGTGCTTTTTTAGTTTCAAATGTTTTCATGAGAAATTCCTCCGTTCAGTCTTTTTCTCATCATAGCACCAAAATTTTTGTTTCGTCAATATATTTTTTGTATTTTATTCTGCAGTTTCCTCTGTTTCTGCCTCTGCTACCCATACCGGAACTGCTGCTCCAGGTCACATTATTTTCTCTTGGCTCTGATATATCATTTCAGGATATTTACGTTTGATATCTTTCAGGAAGATCCGACCGGAAAATGCAATATGCGGAAGCTCATAAAACTGGCTCTGCTTCGGGCAGATCGGACGATACAGAGGATCCGCCACAATAATGTCTGCATCTCTCAGCAGCTTTTCCATCTCTTCTTCGCCATTTGCTATACAGTCATTTGTCGCCAGAAGATTCTCGTGAGTTTCCAAAGGACAGATAACACGGACTGGTTTTTGATATTTTTTTTGCGATGAATGCCGCCAGCGAGCCCATGGTTACAGCTTCACCAATGAGGGTAATTTCCGGTACCCCGCTTAAACGGTTTGCAAGATACGCTGTCGAATCATTATTCTTTTCCTCATTTCTGCCTTCTGTTTCATATGGGATTTTTTTGTTCATGATCTGTATAAGTTCTTCTGTAAATCCGCTGATCGGAGTTCCGATGACATACGGAGTCCCGAATTTCTCTCTAAGTATCTTCGCAGCCGGAAGTCCCACGGAAGAAACAACCAGATTCATTTCTACTTCGCCTGTGCGGGACAAATTTTCAAGTGTATCACCCATAGCCCAGGAGGAAACAACTTCCCATCCATATTTTTGAAGATTTTTCTTCATGATATCTACATTGATCTGTGGCCCAAAATCCAGTGGGGTTACACCAAGGAGATTGAGCGTATGAGGTTGGTTGACTGACGATTCTCTGTCAATTGCCGATTCTGCTGTTTTTGATACAGTTTCCGACTCTCCTGTAAATCGCTCTGCAATCCTTGCCAGAGCAATTCCTGCACCATAAGTGTAATCATGCATACCATTCGTTGGAATGGCAAAAGCCGGAATTCCTGTCTCTGTCTCAATCACCTGGGCAATTGCAGGAAAATCTGTCCCATTCATAAATGGGATTGGAGAACCCGCAAGGGCAATAAACTTTGGCTTCAATTCTCGCGCCGTTTCTTCAATATCATGAATAAATTTCGCATCATTTCCCATGACTGCATCGATCTCTGTCAGCCCGGAAATATAGATCAGACTGTCCTGATCGTACCAGCGAATCTCATCGTGCGTATTGTAGGTAGAATTACAGCCTGAAGGATCGTGCATGACCACCATACCGCCAAGTTCATACAGGGCAGAACACACGCCTGAAACATCCGCAGTATAAACTGGTATAATCTTATACGACTGTCTCATATGCAGCTTTCGCACCCCCATCCTTTGCAAATGATCAGATCTTCCGGAGCTTTTTCTTCGAGAAAAGCTTCTGTCATCAATTCCAGAGTCCTTCGAATCCCATCAAAGCCCCATAAACCACCACCCTGCACCATATTAACAAAATAACTGCTGCCGGAAAACCAGGCGGCTTTCTGCCCAATGGCAAGAACTTTCTCTTCTGTATGGCGTGGAAGGACACGCATCTTTGCCTGAATCGTAGCACAGAGTTCAAGATCTGGATGATGTATCTTTAACCAGTCAAATACATTTTTTTCTTCCGGGCTTACACTGTCAAGGTAAACCGTTGTCACATGAAATCCATGTTTCAGAAGAAAACCTGCAAGTCCAAGTGGTCTGGGATGATACAGATAGTCCAGGACGATCGAAGTATCACCAATGATTGCTTTGGCGTGACCAACAGCATTTTCGCAGAGTGTAATTTCTCGTTTGCAAAAAGCTTCCAGTTCTTCAGATATTGTTTCTATACCTAAAACATTCTCCTGTTCCTGGCCCGTCTGCAGCTCCTGTAGCAGCTTTCTCAGTTCTTCTTTAATTTCCCTATAATCAAAACTTCCCGGCAGATACAGATGTTTTCTGTTCAGTCTTTCGGCCAGCATTTCTGCACCATATTTAGCCGGAGGATAGCAGGAAATAAAAAATTCTCCTGCACCAAGACACTGGTATTCTTCCCAGTTTTTGCATGCCGGGATTTCTCTTAACGTGTATCCCTTATTTTTCAGCAAACGCTTGATATCACTGTTTTTATCCAGCACAAAGTCACTTCCGACAAGAGTCACTGTTTTCTTATCAATGTATCCTGCTGTCAGAGGATCATACATTGCTTTGCGTAGTTTCTGATCCGGCGTAGCTCCATGCTTCTGCATGATCGGATCCATATAACAGCGTACGAACACGATTTCCGGAAAGCGTGCTTCCAGTTCTCCATACACCAGTTCCAGGTCACATCCCAGAAAATGGTGCAGACATACTGTAAAAAGAAGCACTGCTTTCGGTTTTTTTTCAAGTTTCTTCAGGACATCGGTCACGCCTTCGATCGTCACATCCTCCAGATTTCCATTGAGAAGATTTTCTTCTTCTACAATCACAAAGGAAAAACGGTCTGCTGCATTCATCTCTGCCGCTGTCAGGACAACACCCCGCATGCAGTTGTCTGCACAGACATAAATCTGGATTGCCTCTGGCATCAGCATTCCGGTATGAACAATATTCCAGTTACCATGTGCGGGAGAATTAAATTCCAGACCTGTTGGAAATGGAACAGGAAAATCAGCCTCTCCAATCGTTGTAACCGCACCTTCCGGATCTATCTCACCACCAACTCGTTTCAGCATAAACCATCCTCTCTGCAGAGGTTCAGAATCTGCTCTGCCAGTATGCGGTATTCTGTTGCCATTTCGCTTTCCGGATAACATTCCATCAAAGTCTTTCCCTGTTCTTCTGCGTCCGTAACCAGATCACTGTGGGTAAGTTTTCCGATTACCTTTGTTTCAAAATCTTCCGCAAGTTCCTGTACTTTTTCTTCTTCCCGTTTTACATTGCGGCGATTCAGGATAATTCCTCCAAGGGCAGCATAACCACGGTTTCTGAAATTCTGTACCGCCATGGCAATATTGGCCCCGGCATGGATTGCCATATTTTCCCCGGATGTGATAATAAAAACTTTGTCCGCATATCCTTTTCGCATTGGCATGGAAAAACCACCGCAAACAACATCCCCCAGTACATCATAAAGGACAATATCCGGTTTATAGGTTTCATACGCTCCGGTTTCCTTTAATTTTTCAAGAGCCGTAATGATTCCACGTCCTGCGCAGCCAAGCCCTGGTGTCGGACCACCTGCCTCTACACAGATTACGCCCTGATAACCGACCATGGTCATGTCTTTGAGTTTGAGGTTCTGCTTTTTTTCATTATAAAGATCAAGCACCGTTCTCATTTCTTTTCCGTGGCGAAGCTGAATCGTGGAATCTGCTTTTGGATCACAGCCAATCTGCATAACTGTCAAACCTTTTTCTGCAAGTGCTGCTGCCACATTGGATACAGTCGTTGATTTGCCAATGCCACCTTTGCCGTACACTGCTATTTTAATCATGTTTTTCCTCCATGTGTGTGATGACATTGGAATAAGCGGTTTTCGTGGATACGCCTTTCAATCGGCCAATCTTGCCGGAAAGAGCACTGATGATATCCTGTGAAGCATCAATGGCAATACTGATGATGCTGATTCCTTTTTCACGGTATGGGATACCCATGCGACCGATGATATGGTCACGGGCATCGTAAAGGAGCTGGTTTAAAGTTTCAATCGAATTGTTGTCCTCTACAATGATGGAGATTACTGCTACTCTAGTATCCATGTTAGTCCTCCGTGTTATACATACAATAATTATAGCTGTTCAGTGCCCTCATGGGACATTTCTTCTGAACAGAGCAATATATTATTAAATTCATCCAGTCAACAGAATTCTGCACGAGTAGAAAACTGGATTGAACTGACGGCAAACGGAGATTTCGTCGAGAGTTATGTGCTAGCTGCTGTCACCGAGCGCACTGTCTGAGGCAAAGCCGAGTTTGCGCGAATGACAGCAAACAAGCGCACGTAACGAACAGAAATCGCAGTGTGTCAGGAAACCAGTTTTTCTATCTCTGTGCAGATTCGTGATTACTCATAATTAATGATTACTCATATCTTAACATATACGTGGCAGTAACTCTCCCCCCGGCTGTGGAAGGAGTGCCTGAGTGCCGATTTCAGTGGTCATGACGACTTTACCCGGCTGATCATCAATAACTTCTCCGATAATGGCAGCATCTTTGGAGTATGGACATTTGCGGAGAGTCTCTACGATTTTTTCAGCTTCGGCTTTTGGTGCCATGATGACCATACGGCCTTCGCATGCCAGATAAAGTGGTTCGAGTCCGAGCATGCCACAGACTCCTTTGACTTCCGGTGCTACCGGAACGGAGGCGGCATCAAGTCGAATCCCAACATTGCTCTGTCCGGCTATTTCATAGAGAACAGTTCCGACACCACCTCTTGTAGCATCGCGGATTACATGGAGATCATGAGTCGTGTTCATAACAGCTTCTACTGTTTTCCAGAGAGGCGCGCAGTCGCTGGTAACATTTGCTTCAATTCCGAAATCTTCTCTTGCAAGAAGGATCGTGCATCCATGTCTTCCGACATCTCCGGTCACGATAATCGCATCTCCCGGATGCGCAAGTGTTCCGCCAACATTTACTCCGTCTTCAATCTGTCCCATTCCGGTCGTTGTGATAAAAACACCATCCACCTGTCCTTTTCCGGCTACTTTGGTATCTCCGGACACGATATGTACACCTGCTTCTGCCGCCGTTTTTTCCATCGCAGAAACGATTTCTTCCAGTTTTTCCATCGGAAATCCCTCTTCGATAACAAATGCACAGGTCAGATAGAGTGGTTTTGCACCCATGCAGGCAAGATCATTGACTGTTCCACAGATAGAAAGTTTACCAATATTTCCTCCCGGAAAGAATGCCGGTGAAACGATAAATCCGTCTGTTGATACTGCCATTTTTCCTGCCGGCGGAGTCAATACTGCTGCATCATCTGCAGTCAGATCTGGATTTGCAAAATGTGCTGCAAAAATCTGGTCGATCAGTTCAGAGGTCTGGCGACCTCCGGCGCCGTGTGCCATCGTTACTGTTTTATCTTTTAAACTGCTCATAGGATCATCCTCTTTTTTCTTAATATTATCATACCTGCAGATTGCTTCATTACTTCGTAATTCTCGCAGTCTTACAATCATTCGGAATACATTGATTTATTGATTGTCTCCATACGCATAATAAGCCGAACATGCACCTTCATTCGAAACCATACACGCGCCTACCGGATGTTGCGGGGTACAGACTTTCCCAAATACTTTGCAATCGGATGGTTTACATTTTCCCTGCAGGACATCTCCGCACCGACAGGCAGGATTCGCTTTGCCCTGAATCGATGGAATGTTGTATTTCTTTCTTGCATCAAATGCACTCCATTCTTTTTTGAGGCAGACTCCTGACTTTGGAATCACTCCAAGACCTCTCCACTCACTATCGCACGCCTCTGTCATTTCTTCGGTAAGCTGTTGTGCCTCACGACTTCCTTCCGGCTTCACAACTCGCGGATAGCAGTTTACAAAGAATGGTTTTCCCTCCTGAAATTTCACCAGTGCAACCGCCAGTGCTGTGAGAAGCTCTTTTGCTGTAAAACCGGCCACAACACCACTTACCCCTTCCTCTGTCAAATCTTCACAGAGTTCCGTACCTGTGATTGCATTGACATGTCCGGGATACAGAAAAACATCTGCACTTCCTTTTAAGGCTTCATATGCCTGTGGCATGGTTTTGTTCGCCATTAACAGAGAATAATTAGAAAGCTCATCTTTCTTCGCCTGTTTTACAGAAAGGCACTCTGCCGGTGTCGTTGTTTCAAAACCAACAGAAAGAAAAACGACCTGTTCTTCCGGATGTTCAAGAGCATATTTTTCTGCATCGGCCGGAGAATAAACGATTCTGATCTTTGCTCCTTTTTCTCTTGCTCCTGCAAGGCTCATTTCCGTTCCAGGCACTCGTACCAGATCTCCAAAGGTACAGATCGTCACATTTTTTTTCAGTGCCAACCACACCGCTTCATCAATAAATCCGACTGGTGTTACGCAGACCGGGCATCCCGGACCAGAGATCAGTTCCACCTGTGGTGGCAGAAGTTTGCGAATGCCAAGTCGAAATATCTCGTGTGTATGTGTTCCACAGACTTCCATGATACGGACTGCCGCACCATCATAGTTCTCTATGATCTCCCGCGCTGTTCTTTTTTTCTCTTCTCCCATTACAGCAGTTCCTCCATTAACTGATCTGTTTCGTCATCATCTTCATCGGTGATCTTTGCAATTGCAACGCCTGCGTGAACCATCACATAATCGCCTGGCTCCAGGTCTTCCAGAAGCTGTGCGGAAACTTCTCTCTTAGCTCCACCAGCATCTACAACTGCTGTTCCTTCACTGATTTTTACTACTTTTGCTGATAACCCTACACACATGGTAATGCCTCCCTTTTACTATGTAACTTGTATTATTTTATATAGTCTTTGTCTCTATGCTTTTTTCCAGATATGCCATCGCATACACAGCCTGTCCCAGCGCAATCCCACCATCATTTGGCGGTATCAGCTGATGCTTCATCACTTCAAATCCCTGTTCCAGAAGCATATGATCAGTCAGCTCCAGAAGCAGTCTGTTTTGAAAAACCCCGCCACTTAAGGCTGCTTTATTACAGCCGCTCAGTTCTCTGATCTTCACACAGGCTGCCGTGATCTGGCAGGCAAGCTCCCGATGGAAAAAGTATGCCAGCTTGCCCGGATCTTCTCCATTTAATTGACGATTCAGGATTTCTTTTATCAGGGATTCTGTGTTGAGCAGCAAGCGATCACCTGCAGAAATCAACTTGTCATCCATTCTCTTTATTTCTTCTGTCTCTGACAGATTTTCATTTCTACTGAGAGTATCTGTATCCTCTTTATCGTAACCATATTTTTCAGTTTCCTGAATTTGTTGTTTACTCTTTTCAAGCATAGTTTCCCGGTACTCTTCTGCTGCAAATTCCAGTGCCATAGAAGCCTCACCTTCAAATGTAGACTTCCTTCGGATTCCAAGCATCGCACTCACACCGTCAAACAATCGTCCTGCACTGGTTGATATCACGGCATTGATCTTACGATCTGCCATGGTAAACTGCACGTTTGCTTCCTGTTTCGTACAAAGTTCTAATTTTTCTGTGATTTCAGCTGCTTTTTTTCTGTCACCTGTCATTCCATAGATCAGAGAAACTGCAATTCTCCATCCTTCTTTCGAAGAAGCGTCTCCACCAACCTGAAGAAATGGCATCACACTTCCCACTCTCGTGAATCCATCTAAATCTGATAACAGGATTTCTCCTCCCCAGATCGTACCGTCAGTTCCATATCCGGTTCCATCAAAAGATACACCGATCACCTGCTCTGCGCAGTCATTTTCTGCCATGCAGGAAAGGATATGTGCATAATGATGCTGCACTTTCACCACCGGAAGTCCCAGTTCTTCCGCGACCATCACAGAATTGTACTTTGGATGCATATCACAGCATACAATCTCCGGTTCTACTTCCAGCAGTGTTTCCATCCTTCCTACAGTCTCCCGAAGTGCTTTTACTGTTCGCAGATCTTCCAGATCTCCGACATATGGAGACGGATAAAATCGGTTATCCACACCAATGCAAAAAGAATTCTTGAGTTCTCCACCAATGGCAAGCACCTGTCCTCGATATGGTGTGGAAACCATAAACGGAAGAGGTGCATACCCTCTGGAACGTCGGATCATATATGGTCTGTCCTCATAAAAATCCATTACCGAATCGTCCGCACGGATACGGATCTTGCGGTCATGGGACAGCATGCAGTCGCAGAATCCGGACAATTCTGCCTCTGCTTCCTGATCATCACGACATATTGGTGCCCCGGAAGTATTTCCGCTTGTCATCACAAGAAATTCCGGCATTTTGATTCCGTCATCATATCGGAAGATCAGAAGCTGAACCGGAGCATATGGAAGCATTACCCCAACCTTTGGATTTCCCGGTGCCACAGAAGGACAGAGGATTTCTACATCTTTCTTCTTATTAAGAAGCAGAATCGGTTTCTGATGTCCGTCGAGGATTTTCTCCTGCTCTTCTGTCACTTCGCACTCTTTTTTTACGGCTTCCAGATTCTCCGCCATCACAGCAAAAGGCTTCATCGGTCTGCGTTTCAGCTCGCGAAGCCGACTGACCGCGGCTTCATTCGAAGCATCACAGCAAAGATGAAAACCTCCAATTCCTTTAATTGCAACAATACCACCCTCAGCAATTGTTTTTCTGGCATATGTGATTGCAGCTCTGCCCCGCTCATTTCGCCCGATCAGATAGACTTCCGGCCCACATTCATTACAACAGACCGGCTGTGCATCATATCTTCTTGTCTCCGGATCATGGTATTCACTGGCACATTCCGGGCACATCGGAAATTCTTTCATACTTGTCCGCTCCCGGTCATAAGGAAGAGAATCCAGAATCGTAAGCCGCGGTCCACAACAGGTGCAGTTGATAAACGGATGCAGATATCTCCGGTTCTTCGGATCAAACAGTTCCTCCTTGCATTCCTCACAAATTGCAATATCCGGTGAAACAAAAATCTCTCCTTTTGTTTTTTCACTCTCGATAATATCAAACTGTGTATAACTCCTGGAATTTTCTATTTTTTCCACATTTATCTTAAGGATTGCAGCCCTCCGCGGTGGATTATTCTGAATCTCGGCGATAAATCCTTCTACTTTTTCTTCTGGTCCCTGTGCATAGATTTCCACGTAAGGACCTTTGTTACAGACATTTCCGTGGATTCCCCATGTCGCCGCATGTCTGCTGACGGTCGGTCGAAATCCTACCCCCTGCACGATTCCGTAGACACGGATCTGTCTGGTGATTTCTTCACTCATATTTTACTCCCGTTTGCTGTACTCCATTTCTGCAGACTATTATTTTTACTTCCCGATCAGTTTTCCTGACACTGCAAAATGCCTTGTATTCACAAATATCCCTCCAAACTCCGGTACCATACGCTTCATACATTCATCTGCAAAAATGATATCAAAATCTCCATTCTCTACCACTTCTATATAGTCATCTTCATCACGGAGAAATACATCGCCTTCCTCCCGAAGTTCTTTCTTCATCATAAACCAGTCTGCCACCTGAACGATTTCTGCCCCTCTGGCTTTCAGTTCTCTTCGAATAGAATCTGCGATCACCTGCTGGTGTACGACCAGAATTTTCTTTCCGGTATAATCCATCTCCGGAATCAGTTCTCCTGCCAGTGGATAACTGATTTCATACGGTGTTCCAAATGTCTTCTCCAGATATTGTGCTGCCACAAGTGCTGCCGGAGAAACCACAATATTTTTACTTGCTGAGGAAGCTTTTTTTATTTCTTCAAGCCCATCTCCCATACCGTAGCACACAGCCTGCTGATCGTATTTCTGCTGGAACAGCTCTCGCATTTTGTCAGCTGCTTTAAGGTCACTGACATCCTGCGGTGTCATCCCCAGAATACCAATTCTGTCTTCTTCCGGCTGATATTTTTCTATCGCAAAAATCTTAAAAAGCTCCAGAAAAGCTTTCTCTTCGCCTTTGTCATAGAGTTCCATTCCGTCTGTATCTACTGTCAGGATTGGCAGTTTTATCTTTTTTTCACTCATGCGTTTAAGCGCAAGATAGTCTGTTGCGATAACTGCTGGAACCGGAGTTCCAATCACTGCTACAAACGTTGCATCTATCTTCTGCACCACATCAGCAAGCTTCGCCACCAGACGGTCATCACGCCCGAGAATTGCATCCATATCTCGAAGTCCGGCACTGAAAATCGCGCTTTTCTGCTCAAACCATCGCGGCTCATCAAAGCCACAGACATTACCCGTACATCCCCCGGCATCGCAGATCACCACAATGCCGCCCAGTTCAAAGAGCACTGATACTGCGCCTGACTGATCTGGTGCGAACGGCGTCAGGTATTTCCGAAGTCCTCTCATCCAGCCACCTCCTTTAACGCCTTAAACAGCCTTCTCACCCCGGCGAATCCATACGGCTGTTCGTCCTGGTTCCACATCAGTCCAGGACAGTCCTGATGGTAATAAAGGGCATCCTTGCCTATGGTGATATTCACTCCGCTCTGTGCCGGATCGTAATAGATCATGGTTGGTTCCATATTGGAAAACACCCTCGTTTTCGGGCTTAAGAGTGCAAGCTGTTTCATATACACAAAGTTCTCTGCCGTAATCGTTCCATAAATCTCAGGTACTTTGAATCCATATTTCAGAAGAGCCAGTGCCAGTTCAAACGGATCCCCGTTCATGCATTCCCCGACTGCAAATGATGCATCCGGACAGACTTTTCGGAAATCCTCGATTCCCTGTTCTGCTGCTTCTCGATACTCGTCCAGCTCGAAGGAAATGCCCAGTACAGACGCAAGTGCCTGATACTGATTCTGTATCTTATCCGTCTGATATAAACGTCGTAACTCAATAAATGGAATCTTCAGTCTGTCATTAAAATCTTCTGCCGCGAAACGTGATTCCTGATACAAAACCAGATTGAAATTCGCCTCCGCCATCGTCTTATATTCTTCAAAATCTCTGCATCTGGATATCTCGTGGATTGTCTTAATTCCTGCACTGTGAAGGAGATCATACAGCTCACAGTCATCCACAAGCGGTGAGAAAAATCCCAGAAGATTAACGACATTTCCCTTCTTTTTTGTCGGCTCTAGCAGGGAATATAAGGACTGTCGTACATGTACCATCGGTGGTTTCCGTCCTTCTCTGGTCAGTGCATACATATAACAGGGACGCACCGGAAGTCCTGCTTTCTCCTCGGCCTTGCGGCATACACGCTCCATATCTGTGCCAAGAAGTGCATCCACACAGGTAATACAGATCATCACCACGGAAGGTTTCTGCTCAAGACTTTCGCAGATTTCTTCCACTGCTTTTGGGATTTTCTTAAGATGACGTCCTGTCACAATATCAGTTTCGTCCATCATCAGATAAAAAAATCGGTTGTCATATTCACGCATGGAACTGATCAGGGATGTATTTCGTCCGCAGCATCCCGGTGCCACGATCAGCATGATCGAATCCGGAACGGCGAGCCCGGCTCTCTTTACCCCGAATCCTTCTGCTCCTGGAGAATTAAAGGCAAGTGTCGCCGGAGAACTGTAAATAAGATGCATATTTGATTTAAACTGACCCGGGATATTCTCTCTTCCACGTTCATTCAGTTCTTCTACTGTACAATAATAAGCTCTGCTCATTCTTCTTCCTCTGCTTTCAAAAGCATCTCTGCCAGATCAAAAAAACGTCTGCTAATCGAGGACTTTGCATCTCCTTCGATCACTGTTTTACCCTGGTCTTCCCATCGGATGATCTCATCACTTCTCGGTATCTCACCAACAATCGGAATACCGCTCTTGTCTGCAAATGCCTGCACTTTTTCTGTTTCATTTTCGACGTTTCGATGATTCAAAACAATACCGAAAACCCGCGCATAACTCCGATCTTCGAAGTTTCTCACGGCACTGGAAATATTATTTGCAGCATATAAAGCCATCTTCTCTCCGGATGTCACGATCAGCACTTTCTCTGCATATCCTTCACGAATCGGTGCAGCAAATCCTCCGCACACTACATCACCAAGCACATCATAAAGAACCACATCCGGCTGGTATGTTTCAAATAATCTCAAATCCTCCAGAAGCTGGAATGTCGCAATAATTCCTCTTCCGGCACACCCAAGTCCCGGTGTCGGACCGCCTGTTTCAATACAGAGAACGCCTCCGAATCCTTCACGTGAAATGTCTTCCAGTTTCTCCGGTTCCTCGTCCTCTTCCCGCATATAGTTCATAACCGGGCGAAGTGGTTCTCCACCAAGCAGATTGATCGTAGAATCTGCCTTCGGATCACAGCCAATCTGAATGACTTTCTTCCCCATAGAAGCAAAAGCCGCCGCCAGATTGGAAGTCACTGTCGATTTCCCGATACCACCCTTTCCATAAATTGCCACTTTCAGCATTTGCAAATACCTCCCCATACATACAAAAAGACTCCTCCACCGTCAGGGTAGAGAAGTCCTGTAAATTTCACATCAACAACTATTCCCGCTCGGATGAATTCCTTGCCGTCAGAGTCTGTTCTGTTTTCGTTTTATTCTGTTTTATTGTACTTTAAAGACACCGGGTGAGTCAATACTAACAGGAATGTATTTCAGACTGAAATTCCTGAATATCTTTTGCGATCTCACCACTTAAAAGCAACATACAGATCAGGTTTGGAATCGCCATAAGTGCATTCGCAATATCCGAAAAATTCCATACAAGGCTCAATGTCTGTGTACATCCCAAATAAGCGACCAGCGAAAATACAACTCGGTAAATCATGTTAAATTTGTGTGTTCCCAGAAGATATTCAAAAGCTTTTTCTCCATGATATTCCCATCCCAGAATCGTGGAAAATGCAAACAATGTGATGCCGATTGTTACAAGCCATCCGCCTGAAGTTCCAAGGATTGTCTTAAATGCGGCAATCGTAACATCCGAACCTGTAAGCATTTCACCGGCTTCATTGGTCATTCCAAGGACTCCTGAAGATGCAATGGCAAGGCCAGTAATCGTGCATACAACTATCGTATCCCAGAAAGTACCGGTCATATTTATGTAACCCTGACGTACCGGATTATCAGTAGTTGCCGCTGCCGCTGTGATTGCAGCAGAACCCATACCTGCTTCATTTGAAAACACACCACGTGCAACACCAAATCGCATCGCACTCATCATAGATGCAACAATGGAACCGCAGAGGCCACCACCAACCGCTTTGACTGAAAATGCCATTTTAAAGATCATCGCAAGTCCTGACGGCAAATTGGAAATATTTCCCAAAATTACGATCATTCCACAGATGACATAAAAAATTGCCATAACGGGAACGACAATCGAAGAGACTTTTGATATGGATTTAATTCCGCCTACAATAATCAGTAAAGAAACTACTGTGATCACAATTCCAGTTACCCATGTCGGCACGCTAAAGGTAGAATGTAAAGCTCCGGCAATAGAGTTTCCCTGTGTCATGTTTCCGATTCCAAAAGAAGCAATTACTGCAAACAGAGCAAAAAGCCATGCCAGAACAGCGCCAAACGTCTTATTTTTCAGACCTTTTTTCATCGTATACATAGGACCGCCACTCATCTCACCCTTGGCATTTATCTCTCGATATTTAATTGCAAGCATGCACTCACTGAATTTGGAAGTCAGGCCAAACGCTGCCGAAATCCACATCCATACAAGAGCTCCCGGACCACCAGATACCATAGCAGTTGCAACACCAACAATATTACCTGTTCCAATAGTAGCTGCGAGTGCCGTTGTAAGTGCAGAAAACGGAGAAACATCCCCTTCCCCACGACTCTTTGTGCGTGCCTCTTTACTGAGAGTACTCTTCAGTGCATATCCGAGATTTCTCCACGTCAGAAATCTTGTTCGAAATGTAAGAAATATTCCGGTTCCTACCAACAGGACCAGCATAACCGGTCCCCAGACAAAATCATCAATCTGTGCAATAATTTCGTTCAACTGTTCCATATCGATGTTCCCTCCTCTTTTCCTATACATTAAAGTACTCCCGACAGCTTCAAAAAAATGCATTTTTTTCGGAAATGCAAAAAGGAGCGATGCTGTAGCAACATCGCTCCTTTTGATAAATGTATAATTTTCTGTATTATATACTTATTTTCACACTTTTGTCAAGACAATTTTGTTTACAGCAATCCCGCAAACAATCTCATAAACAGCTGTCCCAGTCGTAGGTATGCACTGCGTCCTGTACGATATTTTTCTGTAACTTCGCGGCACTCTTTCATCGTCTCATACAGGTCATTTCGAATATCCTGAACAGCATCACAGTCTGCCATAAAGCATCCATTTTCGAAGTGATGATACAGACTTCGATAGTCCAGATTGATTGTTCCACAAGTCGCCATACAGTCATCCGCAACACTCATCTTGGCATGACAAAATCCCGGTGTCCATTCATAAATCCGAACCCCATCCTTGACCAGTTCATGATAAAAAGATCTGGTGACATTATAGACCAACTTCTTATCCGGAATTCCCGGGGTGATGATCCTTACATCAACACCACGCTTTGCAGCAAGTGTCAGTGCATGTGCCATTTCATCCGTAATGATCAGATATGGTGTCATAAACCAGCAGTATTTTTCTGCTTTATCTGCCATACTGATGTAGACCTCTTCTCCCACCTGTTCATCATCCAGTGGACTATCTGCATAAGGCTGTATAAATCCTGTCTGCTGTGCCTCATATGAATATTCCAGGAGAAACTGCTCAAGATCCGTGTCATTTTCATCCTTATCACTGACAGCATTCCACATCTCCAGGAATGTCACCGTCAGTGAACGTACTGCATCACCTTCCAGACGAATGCCAGTATCTTTCCATTGTCCATAAGGATGTGTCAGATTAAAATATTCATTTGCAAGATTATAGCCTCCTGTGAATCCAATCTTGCCGTCAATCACCGTAATTTTTCGATGATCTCTGTTGTTCAGAAATAAATTTAAGCCTGGCACAAATGGATTAAAGACCCTGCAACGTATTCCGACAGCCTCCATCTTTTTGATAAAATCTGTATTGATAAAGCCAATCGAGCCCATGTCATCATAAAAAACACGGACCTCTACCCCAGCCTTCACTCGTTCTTCCAGCACATGCTGAATCCGCTGCCACGCCTCGGCATCTTCGATTGCATGGTACTCCATAAAAATAAAGTGCTCTGCTTTTGCCAGATCAATAAGCTGTGCTTCCAGCCCCTTTGCCGCCTCATCGTAATAAGTCACATCCGTATTCTGATACACCGGATAAAAAGCATTCCTGTAAATATACGAAGATATATTTCCTGCCTTTGGAAGTATCTGTTCAAGTTTTTTCTGAATTGTACGGTTCTGTGGAAGACAAGGCAAAAGCTGTTCATCAATTTTCTGATAGCGCTTTCGCATCTTTGCCGTACCTCCATTCAGACCAACCAGCAGATACAGTCCAAGTCCCATGATCGGAAATGCGAGGATCAGAAGAATCCAGGGCATCTTGATCGTCGATGTGACCGGCGATGCATACATATTCAAAATGACAATCAGTCCCAACACTCTTGTCAGAAGGTTCAGTGCCTCTGCATATCTGTTCAGTCTGGTAAACAACGCAACAATAAACACAACCTCTAACAAAATGCACAATACGGAGAATGCCAGCCTGGCAACTCCGTTTTTGGTTTTTGCCCTTCCCTCCAACGTTGTATCTTTCATAAAACCCACTCCCTCTTCTCTGTTATTCTTCCGCCTGCTGTAGCGGCAAATCCATTTTGTGATTGTGATACATCATAGCACTTTACAGAGAATCCGTAAATATTCAAAAACTAAGCTTTTACCCAAAATTTCAGGGAGAGCCACTGACTCTCCCTGCACAAATAACTTATTCTTTTACACTCAGACGCACCAATGCTCTCTGCAGTTTTGCAGATGCCATTTTGTATTCCTGGTCAGTAAGACCGCCTTTGGCAATCATTTCTTCAGCACGTTTCTTAGCTGCCTGCGCACGCTCTACGTCAATATCTTCCTTCCACTCCCAGGTGGTCGCGAGAAGACGACAGGTGCCGTTCATAACAGAAAGCATCCCTCCAATACAGGCCGCAGTTCGTCTGTTTCCATCTGCCATGACGACACTGGCTTCCCCCATTCCAAGAGCAGTACAAAAGTTACAGTGTCTCGCAAGAATCGCAATATCACCGCCGATACTTCTGCAGACCACACGTTCCACATCGCCCTCAAAAAGCAGCCCGTCCGGTGTTCCGATCCGTAAAGAGAAGGTACTCATAAGACACCTCCTTTACTGCTTCTTAGCTTTTTCAAATACTTCATCAATGGTACCGGCAAACAGGAAGTAACTCTCCGGAATATCATCACATTCACCGTCGAGAATCATCTTGAATCCTCTTAAGGTTTCTTTGAGAGGAACATATTTACCAGGCATACCTGTGAACTGTTCTGCTACAGAGAAGCTCTGAGACAGATATTCTCTGTACCTTACGTGCACGGTTTACTGTGCGCTTGTCTTCTTCTGAAAGCTCATCCATACCCATGATGGTCAATGATATCCTGAAGTTCTTTGTAACGCTGAAGCACACGCTG